>Ga0160505_100061_pt1 | contig 85904 bp, 53 predicted proteins | sample DIDeMG_FD_108225 | JGI IMG/M metagenome (GOLD analysis project Ga0160505, IMG submission 108225) | Enriched chicken feces microbial communities from UW Madison campus, WI, USA - DID2874_E49_Stillage MG | ecosystem: Host-associated > Birds > Digestive system > Large intestine > Fecal ... | reverse complement strand
TAATGACTGTGAATTTGCTCAAGTGGTGGAATTTAGGGAAAGAAGTTATTGCGAGGCTGAGAAGTAAGAGAATGAATGTCTATAATGTGTATTGATAGGAGTAATCATATAGTTTTTGTCTTGCGATTCTTCTAAGGGAGCGCGTGCTTCTATTCAGGCAGGACGACCGCGATATACGGACTATATCTAAGCGTTAGGTCTTTATCAATTTGATCAAATCTAGAGTTGGTTGTTGTGGTATGTGCTGGATTGTGTTAATCGTTTGACCATTTCCAGGCGAAGATTTATAGTAATTGAATTTGAATTCCTTCTTTATTGGAAATACATTAGAAAATGATGCTAATCCAACTTTAGTAAATGGGCAGTTACGTAAGTAGACATTGTATGAGAGAAATATACTGGTGAAGCTCTCAGAGTGTTCTCTACAATTACTTGATTAAATGATCAACATGCCTTGGTCCAACAGCAGAATACTATCAACATTTCAGAACAAAGTAACGGAGATATTGTTTGATCAATAGATCGCAATTACCTCTAAAAGACTTCATATTCCTGTCAATACTTAAGATATTAGTTCAATTCCAAATTTAAACATTTACATGTAAATAATCTTAAACTAGTCTCTGACGGCTCTCCAACCTTGGTTGAGAGCTCTCCACTCCTGGTTTAGTAGTGGCTAATTGGTCCATTGTCATATCTTTTCTCGGCCTCTGCCCAGTCAATGACATTCCAAATTGCCTTGAAGTAGTCTCCTTTAACGTTCTGATATTGCAAGTAGTACGCATGTTCCCAAGCATCAATAGCTACCAAAGGAATAAATGGTGCAAGAACAGTGTCTTGATTGGCAGTGGTCACCACATCCAATTCTCCTCCATTCTCGGGATTCTTGACAATGAAAGCCCAACCAGAGCCTTGGATACTTGCCAAACGACCATTGGTAATACCTTGCAAGTTCTCAAGACTTCCGTATTGCTCAACAACCTTCTTGTAGAAGGCAGATTCTGACGATGGGGGTTTACCTCCACCTTGAGATTTGGGTGCCAAATTGTTAAAGAATAGAACGTGATTTATGTATCCTCCACTGAAGAAGTTCTGAGCCTTCTGCAACTCCACAACTTGCTTGACATCTTCTTTCACAATCGCAGCAACTAATTTCTCCACAGTATTGTTATATCCGTCGACATATGCTTTGTGGTGCTTCAGGTGGTGAATCTCATTGATCTGTTCAGAAATGTATGGCTCCAAGGCATCATATTTCCACTTTAACGTTGGAAGGGTCAATTTCTTCAATTCTGGCAATTGAGAAGACATAATTGTTTTTAATGAGCAAGAATTTGAGGGGGAGTAGGATTTATATATTTTTTCCGCCAATTGTGGTAATCCATTATTTATTACTATAACCACTTTAATACTAGTGGCTAGTGCAACAAACCCTTCTCTTAATCGGTAATGTGTGGCTATCAGCCATAGTGATATCCGTCACAATTTCATTTCTATTAGTAATCATTAAAATTTGAAGACATTTGTGCCTAACAGAAATCAAAGAAATTTGCAAGCGTTTTCGCTCAGTGTGTAATAATTTGCTCATTATTTGCTCATTCCTTATCAATCCTTTATGATAAGTATCCTTTAATAAAGGCCACAAATTTCAAAGGTTGTGGTTTTTCTGTCTACATCAAAAGATTCAAACGAGACTACTTTTTATTTTTGAAACTCAGTTCAGCATAAGATACACCGATGTTTTTTTCGTTTTACAGTTTGCGTTTCAAATCTCGGGAGCTCAACGTCTTCCCAGACTGAGCGACCCTCAACAAGTTGAACAGAAATGGGAAGTTGAAGTTCAGAAATTAGCACACGGTCTTGAGGTAACCTAAGATACCGTAGATTCTGTGGAAATGGAGGAGCATCTTTTAAACGAAACCCTTTGATTGTCAAGTCTAGAATACTATCTGGATACTCCTTCAATGGCCTAAACACCAAGAGTTTCCTCACTCCATATGGAACATGGAAGTTCTTAAATGGTATCCAATCCATATCACAATCAAGGGTAAGATCTATCACTGATGGAGGCACAGCTCCACAGCAGTTGATCATGGTGAAGACTTCCAATCTGGGAAGGTTCAGCTCGAACAACTGACGTGCGCCGCAATTTATTGAAAAGATTCGTAAACATGAAGGAAATGTAAAGCATAAGGATTCCTTTTGAGTGCTTGTAAAATAGAGGTCAAAAGTTTCTAAATTTGGCGGAAACCTAGTATCATTCAGAAACTTGCTTGTCTGAAGAATGAGTGTCGTTAATCCTGGTGGAAATGGGGAACCTTTGACGGTGTCACAATTAATTAATAAGGATTCCAAGGACGTGGGCAAACTTTTCAAATCTTTATACCTTATCTTGCGACCATGCAAGTGAAGTTTGGTCAAACGATCGGTAAAACGCAAACTTTCAAACAGGTCCAAGTCTTCAATGACAAGTGCCTTGAGTTGACAGGGAAAATTGACATCCGAAAAACCAGAAAATTCAATATTTGCTAATTCTAATGTCTCTAATGTGGATGGCCATTGCATTGGAAGTTTTCCAGCATCTTCCAGTTTGCGTTTCTTAACGGACAAGGAAAGAAGACCTTCTGGATAGTTGGGAATTTCGAAAGAATAATTCAACAATATCCGCATCTTCTTCAAACTCGATGGGAAGGCTTGCCAATTTTCTCCTCCGTAACTACTAATGCATTCAAATTCTTGAAGGGTATCTGGAAGCACAAACATTGATAAATCACATTCAACTAACTGCAAACTTTTCAAGGTAGAAGGCCAACTATTCACAACTCCACCTTTATAATAGGCAAATGAAACAAATACCAAATTTAAACTCCCGAAACGGGTATATCTCGGAAGGTAATTCACCGAACTTATTGATATACTTACCAGAGTTCTCATCAGCAAGATGGAAGCAATTTCCAAGACATCTAGAGGATTTAGAAATCGAATTGAAGAGACACTAGCAAAATATTGTGGATGCCTCATAATGCTTTCCTCAATAATGCTCATCGGTCCATCGATATAGAGTTCTTTTATGGGAATCCCCTTTAGTATGATGGACTCGAATTGGTCAGGTTCCTTCACATTATGCATAGGAAGAAAATATATCGGACTACCGATCAGGACTTTCTTGTATAGTTTCTCTTCTAAGAGTCGCTTTAATGAGTCTTCTGGAGGAATATAATAGTTAAAGAATTTCACATCTTCAAATTCTAAATGATCCAAGATCTGTTGAACAATTTCTCTTGGTAGGTATGGCATCATCAGGATATAAACAACTTAGATGATTACCAATAGTCAGAACAAAACGAAACTATAAGGTCAGAGAGACAGTTAAATGTACACAATACTTGTAGATCGGGAAGCGGAGTTCCTTATATATGCCACAACCTTGTCTTGGCCGGCTCTCCTCGCCGTCTCCTACAATTATTACCCGGATAGAAAGCCAAAGCTTGACTATCGAGAGATCATGATATTCTTTCTTGGTAAGGTTTAAGCTGACATTACATCGGACGAAGGTTATGTGAGTGATAATTACCCCAGACTCCATTTAAATGGTGTATGTAGTACAATAGGTGTGAAGATTTCCTGCCCGATAAAGTCTATAAATATCTTGTTCAATAAGTTTGTTGCAGAAGTAGATGTGGCCGTAGGGAAAAATTAATGCCAACGAACTTTTGAATGTCGTTTTGCAATTTCGATGGAGCACTCTTTCTAGTTGCAACGTCATAGATTCTCATGAATAGATACTTCGTGGTGGGACGAACAGGCTGGAAGTGGTGCACGCAAGATCTTTCATTGAAATTCTCTTCCTTGTTATTTACGGTTTAATACATTGTTTCGAATAGCCCACCTAATGACTTTGACGAGCCTGGTGTGAGAGCTATTACTTCTGAGCAAGTAGAAGCTGGCCGTCTGATTTGAACAATTCGTGCCGACCTTCGTAACAATCTTCCATTTCGATCTTCTCTGTCATTTGTAGTCCAACCAGCTTGTAAAAACATCATGTCTATCTTCGCTATCTATCGGTTCACATATAATGTCAGTGAAACCTTGAATGTGTGCTGCGACTACGAAATCAGAGAATACGAGGTGGTTTATGACCTTGTCAGATTGTTCACCTTCACATACTCTGCAACTAAATCGAATTTGAGCCAAACTCTTCATTCTCGTAGCAACCAGTCATCGTGGCAGTTTTTGCCAGCCTAAATTGCTTACAATGTATTGGAGTGGTCCAATCGCATTACTAATTGGCATAGTCTGTATTTATCTACTTAGACCAATTTCTCGTTTCCATTTTACCTTTTCATTTCCCGCTTATCTAAAATACTATCATTAGGTATTCTCGTCATCATTTCTCATTTTAATTTCCCACATATTTTTATCATTTGTATTTCAATTTCAACATCCATATCCAATTTCCTTCTTCAATCTTCTATCGATAGATTCTGATTATCTGCAGGACACTCACGTAATGCGGAATCAATGGACTTCAACCCGTAGCCATTTACTTTAACCATATACTCCCCAAAATAATAGTTTGCCTAAAGATTTGTAATTAACATAAGATCCACCCAAACAGGGTTTTCGTTAAAACACCAAAATCCCTCATCCCTCCATTTACGTCACGTCTTCCTCTCCGAACCGGCCCAAATTCGCCGGCAGATAAGACTCCTCCATGCACGTGACGAGGCAAAACCTATGAACACCGTGTTAAGTCGGAAAATTACTAATAGACCTGTTCCCGCTCCCCACTGCTGCTTTTCCTCAACAATGCAATTCTGGAAATTCTCTACTCAGGCTGTCGCCGCCCTTCTCGCCTCGGTGTCCGTTGTTTCTGCCTCCGGCCCTTCGGACGGTGATGCTATCGCTGACCCAAATTCCGCTGTGGTTCATTTGACCACCAAAGAGTTTAAGAGCTTCTTGGACGAGAACCCCTTGGTTTTGACAGAGTTTTTCGCCCCATGGTGTGGCTACTGTAAGCAATTGGGCCCAGAACTCTCGAAGGCCGCAGACACTTTGAATGAAACCCACCCAAAGATCAAGATTGCCCAGGTCGACTGTACCGTGGAGGAAGATTTGTGCCAGAAGCACAATATCAGAGGTTACCCAACCTTGAAGGTCATGAGAGGTGCTTACCAGCAGCCTACTGACTACGACGGTCCACGTGATGCCGATGGAATCGTCGAGTACATGATCAGACAATCTAGACCTCCAGTGGTTCGTGTTTCTGACTTTTCCAACTTTGTCGAGACCGGCTCCACTGAGAGAAAGCCATACTACGTGCAAGTGTTCCCGTCCGCTGCTCACAAGAAGTTCGCTTCCCAAAATGAGACCTACAGCGACATTGCTTCCTTAGAGAGAGAGAAGTCTTCTTTCTACTCTCTCGAGGATGATGCCGTCATCGCTGAGCTTAAGAAGGTTGTCAAGCATGAAATCTCCGACAAGGAGCCAACCTACTTAATTGTGCATCCAGAGGACTTGTCTGATGCCAGAGTATTCACCGGTGAGTTCTCCAAGGAAAACTTGTCCGACTGGGCCAGCAACGCCAAGGTTCCATACTTCGGTGACATTAACAGAGATACCTACTTGGTGTACATGGGATCTACATTGCCTTTGGGTTACTACTTCTACAACTCTGGTGAGCAGAGAGCTGCCGTCGAGAAGTTCTTCGCTGAGCAGGGTAAGAAGCACTTGGGTAAAATTAACTTTGTCGGTTTGGATGCCTCCCAATTCGGTCGTCATGCTGAGATCTTGAACATGAACCCAGAGATTGTTCCTTTGTTTGCCATTCAGGACAACAGCAACGGCAGAAAGTACGGTGTGGACCAGACTGAGCACCCAGACCCATCCACTGACGTGATTGAGGAGTTCATTAACAAGTTCTTGGAAGGTGAGGTTGAGCCTATCATCAAGTCCGAGCCTTTGCCAACTGAGGAGGAGATTGCAAGCCGTGAGGTTGTTAAGTTGGTTGCCCACAACTACGAGGATGTCCTCAACCAGACCCACAAGGATATCTTCGTTAAGTACTATGCTCCATGGTGTGGTCACTGTAAGAAGTTGGCTCCAATCTGGGATGAATTGGCTGGTATCTATGAGTCAAAGTCTGACGATTCTGAGGTTATTATTGCTGACCTTGACCACACTCTTAATGACGTCGACACTCCATTCATGATCGAGGGTTACCCAACTCTTATCTTATACCCAGCCAACGGCGAGGTTGACCCTAAGACTGGCTTGAGAAAGGCTATTGTCTTTGACGGTGCAAGAGACTTGGACTCCTTGATTGAGTTCGTCAAGAGCAAGGGTGCTTTGGGTGTTGATGGAGAACAGTTGAAGGCTTCTAAAGCTTTGGAGGACGAAGAGGAGGAGATTGTCGCTGAGGATGCCGAGGAGGTTGCTGAAGAGGAGGTTGAGCACGATGAGTTGTAAAATATTAATCGCTTAGTCGAAACAATCCGCGTTGGTGTATTTGAAATAAATGAATTCTAAGAGCGAGGTCCCCAGATCTTAACGAGTCTGTCGTCACCAACAGAACACCAGTAGGTTCCGTAATCTTTTCCCTGCTTTGCTGGTTTGTAAAAGCGGTTCCAGTCCACTGAATTGCACAAACCATGGTGTGCACGAACTCTTGTCACAAGTTGACCCGTTTGGAGTCTCCAGATGTAAACGTATCCATCGTCACTTCCACTCAACACTAATTCCTCCTCATTGGTAGACAGTGGAAGATACCCGAAGCAAGAACGCACCATATATAATGCCTGGCTCTGGCCCAAAAATTTCTGCTTCAAAAAAGGTCTCTCGAAGTTCTCAAGAGGACTGATATCCCAGACTTGAATTTCTTCGGGTGCAATGCTGATAAGCATGTATTTGCCATTAGCAGAAACAGAACAAGATGTTAAACGCCCATTAAGGCTCAACAGCGCTATACGAAAGGTGGTCGACGATGGATCGAAAAGATTTGGAATGCGATAGAAAAAGACCTGCTTATCGTTATTGGCAGTGATCAACACTTTCCCATTCGGAGTGATCGCGAAGTCGTTAATGCGGTTGAATTGGCTGGCACTATTGGAGTCGCCATTGCCACTGTTCCCCTTGGTCGAGGACTCTGACTTAGACTGTTCCCCAGATGATAAATCCATACTTGAATCTTGAGTCTTGGCTGTTTCCTCCAAGATGGTCAGCCATTCATCAGTATCACTGTAAAAGTCAAGAACCTCTTCTCCATCCACAGAGAAAACCTTCAAAACCTTATCGGGGGATCCCACAATAAAATGGGGAGTCACATTGATTGGATAATGCAAAAACTCGCATGGCCAAGTACGCATGCGTTCACCAAGTGTGAAACAAGCAATTAAGCTAGTTGGCTTGACATCGTCCATTGATCTGGTAATTCGTTTGCTCTGAGTAATGTTCTCTACTCGCCAAACACGGATCACCGTATCGAGACAACAGGTGACTATAAATCTTTCATGGGGTTCCCAACAGAGGGAAATAATACCTTTCTTTTTGTCCAAACCGGGCTTGTGTGAGCTCTGGACGAAAACAATCTCCTCGTCTTCCTGGCTGGAGTTCAATTTAGCCACAATACTGAAGGAATTGGCTACGTCGTAGATGATGCATGTTCCGTCCAATGAACCAGTAGCTAAATAGCGGCCCAGGGGAGAGAATCGGGTGAACCATACCTCATCAGAATGGCCCGTTAATGTGTGCAAAAGATGAATGGGGAGATCTTCCCTAGTTCCATCGGCCGTCTGTAATGGCAAAAGATGCGAATTGATCAGTGATTCTCCTTCTGCGGGTTCTATGCGTGGTGGTAAGTGGTACAACGACCTTGCCAGGTTGTAAATGGCAGCATTCTTGATGATTTCTGCAAGACAGTTCTTCGGGATGTTTGTGTATGAGTTTTCGCCAGGTTGACTGGACTCTGGTGTGATTATTGACCGCAAATGGTAGCATACAACGTTGTAAAGCCTAGCCAGCAAGGAACTATATGTGGCCTGGACATCATCAGTCCATTTAGTTCCAAAGGTTGTAAGTAAGATCTTTTCGTTAAATACTTCTTGCAACAAAGCTGAAGCAACTGGTGGGTTCATTGAAAGGGGCACTAGGATGGCACCTTCAGAGCTTCGAGGGATTTGGGTGACCAAAGCCACAGTTGTATCGCTAAAATTAATTCTGTTATACACCAGCATGGCATTTTCAAGCGTCCACAGTAACAGTGAACCTGCTGACTGGGAAGGGTAGCCGCCATAGGCTCCAAACAGCTGGTGTATTACTTGTTGGAGGAACATGAATCGGCATATAATGTATTCTGCCACCAATCGCTGTTGGTCGGAAAGAAGCGACTCAACATTAATATCCCACGAGGGTTTCGGCTTCAGATCAAGTCTCAAGATGCTCAAGGCGGCATCCCATTGTCCCTTGATGACAAACTCTTGCAAAGTAGCTAACAAGACACGGATGTCGGAGGTGGGATTCCACAGGAGGGTGGATGGCCGTTCGGCCATACGTTCGGCCAACAAGTCAGCGACTGAGTAGTAGCCGAGGTCCTCCAATGATTTTCTGATCAATTGTAACTGAATTTCTTCGGCCATGGCTAGGAAGAAAGTGGGGAGTTCGTAGATTTATCGCGGTGGTACGGGTGTAGGAGGATAATAGTTAAAGAAGTAGGTTGAACTTGATGATGTGGAAGAGACAGAGGATGAAGTGGAGGTAGAAAAAAAGGTAGTCAGACGATAAATGAAAGTTATACATGAGAAAAGGGTAAATATTGGGAGGCAATGGAAATTTAGAATATATGTTCAGAAGGTAGAAGTGGAATTATGGAGATATGGAGAATACGGTCATATTGACGTTGGTATGGATAAGAGGAAATAAGAGTAAAAAAAGAAAGTATTTTAATTGTTGAAGCAAAAAAAAATGACAAAAAAATAATTGCAACGGTTGCTTTGTTGGATGATTGTATTTATTCAGTAAGGATAGCAAGTGGTGGCTGCGAAAAGTTCAGTGAAGGCAACACTTGCTCGTTCTGGATATTATGGCAAGGATAGTCTAGATGGAATCTATCAATCTTCTAACTAATCTAGACACAACTGGCTTGGTAAAACTTTTGATGTTCTATCGGCAAAGTCTCTTTTAACAACTTTTGCTCATACAATAGTAATGTCTTAAGTCAATTATTGTACGAATAAGCTACTCGTTGATGTCAACCAGAGTCAGGAGATTTGCAAAATCCTTTTCTTGAGAATTTTTACCATACGACAGCAGTGTTACAATGCTATTCGAGTTGGAATTAAAAAGAAAAAAAGAGCATGTTTTCAAGATACTTGCAAGGAGAAACAATACATTGGATAACCAAACTACGTGGAATACATGAAGCGACACAATAACAACTATTGCTAATAAATAAAGAATCATAACAAATTCTTGAGTTCTTAGGATACTTTAATCCATACATATCATTCATATAATCTGGTTGTTCTTTCCCCATCGATTTAGGTGTTGTCCCATAAACCATTGAGCACAAGTAATGACTTGGAACAAAAAGTCACTCGCGGGTCTCAGCCAGACTTCGGAGACCGAGCTACAGCCGAAATTGTCTATTGTTTTCTTATGTTCATTCAAGGTGATTAACCTTTGGTGGTTCACATGCAAGGGGCAAGACGTGCGTTCTGAATGGACGAAGAATGGGTGTAGATGGATGGAAGGGAAGCCAAGATACTTTCCAGAACGTAATAGAAGGTTATGTACCAACGCCTTCAAAACTCGAATAAACGGAAGCTTACCAAAAATAAATGCAACTACCTGGGTGCTCCCTATGCTTTCGGGATAAATGAAGACTTGACTCACTTAAGAGAAAGTCACGAGTAAATCAGAAGGGCTAACACAAGTTGTGCTTAACATAAATCAGTCATCAAAAACCGAAGGAATAATGACTTGCCATGTGGAAATTACAAAGTGGCCAAAAGTTAAGACCAACGATTTCGGTCTCGGACATAGCGATGACCTCCCACCGAAGTTACCTAACTACATTTGCCCATACATGAACGATTTTGATCTATACGAGAAAGGTTATAGAAATAATGTAGAAGCCAGATGCAAGGTACTACCCGTTGCTGTGGTGCAACTTAGGAACAATGAGTTGGTTATCTATTCGATCATGTATCCCCACAGATTTAACTTCTACCTAAGAATCCTGCTTCTGAGCTCCGAATTTCCAAATTAAGACAATCATCAATTACCGTCAAGCATGACTTCCGTCGTTGCTCTGACTTCAAAGATCCCCGAGATAACTTTCGGCCTGAATAGATACCGAATGTCCGTAAATAATATACGGCTACATCTCAGGTCCCGTAACCCCGAAATTCCGGGAGACTCGGCAAAAAAGCTACTTCCCATGAGCAAATTACCTCCTCAATCCTTAGCAAACTTGGCGACACCCATCTTTACATCATCTGGGGATGGGAGGTGGCAAATAATTTCCACAAGGTTCTGGTGCTCTCAATCAATACTTCCATTTTTCTTTTTTTCAGGACGTTAAATCAACTTTCCCAAAGCTTAACCTTGACGGTAATTAACCATGCAATAACAAGAGCTGCACGGTATGGATCCAATGCAACATGAATGTTTTGGTCATGACGAATTCTGCCAGATGCGGCAGTGGTGATTATTCGAAACCAAACAGGCGAACAGGAGTGAATAGGGTGCGGAAGTTCGAGCGATGACCACCACGATAAAAAATCGGAAGCATAATTTATTGGTGGGGGGGAGCAGCGATCGGTGTATCTATTTGTAAGCAGAATGTTTGACACTTAGAGAGAAAAGATAGAAATGTAGGGAAAAAGACAATTCAAGAGACGGTTTCACTCTGCGTATCTAATTCAACTGTAGTCCTGCGAGTCTCCAAAAGTATTCAAGAAGGTGTTCGCGCATTCCGTCGTCAGTTTCCGTGTGGAGTCGTTTTACACCCTGCGCTTCAAATCCCTGGCATTGTTGCCACCAGCCCCATGGCGTGCGGCTGCACGAGGCTTGACAGTAATGGCCTGCAAAATGGTGGCAAATGCGGAATGGATAACCACATTCAATTAGTCTACGTCAACACCAATAATTTACGAATCTCAGGGTTGTGACCAGGAGGAATGGGAAACATGATATGTGGGTGTCAGAATTGGTTCTAGAGTGCGAACCTTTCTGGGATGTCTAGGAACGAGAAATAGAGAAAAAAAGTCATCAATGGCGCCGATTTAGAGAAAAAATATTGGCCTGCAGCACCAAGAATAGAGCGAAAACGGCGCGAATCCATCCTCCACCGAAAATACATCCGCACATATCGACCCAGGGTATCAAGGACAAAAAACATAAGTCGTCTTGAGATAACGGCAATAAACTCCACCATAAAGGTACGTACAGTTTTGTCCACTCAACCACTTGGCTACCGACATCGGCTGCGGCAGACGCTATGAGAATGACGCTGGAACTTAAAGTCAAGTACCTATTTGACATTCCTCTGCACAGAATAGTATCGTGGGCTTAAGTAAGCGCAAAGGAACAGCACATAACCACAACCTAAAACAGCATCGGAATCGTACGGCAGTGACTGGTGCGGCATGGAACGATCCAGACCTGTGGGGCTGCCCCCCTATACAAGGCTGTGCTAAACTAGATACGAGAAATTGACGACAGTTGAAGAATTTGAGAGTGACAGAGTGAGATTGGAAAGCATTGCGGCCTGTATCAAATCAATTGACTAGGTGGAAGCGACTGAAATATGAAAAGGCGCGACAACTAATGTGACTGAACATTTAGGACGCAAAGGATGCGTAGGATATGCGAAAGGACCTGTACGATGGTGAGTCACTCACAGGCAGGTTTTGGCAGATTATCAAAAATAACATCTTCCAATTGAGTCAATAGATCAGGGGGGGCAATGGAGCGGAATTCTACCCTTCAACGGCGAAAAACCTGAATTTGGAAAATAATAACATGACCTTTGCACAACTCACAATCTTGTAAACCTTTCTGACCTATTGTCAATTGCAGGCACCTGCGGCTACCCTGTCAGTCACTATTGCATAGTCGCAGGGTTTCACGCACTAGATCGTATACTCCAAAGTTCTGCCCCAAAAGCAACCCTGGCCCCTAACTTCCCGATAATCATCATTCCATGCACGTTTAGCACCCGTGGCGCTCGCTAGGTAATCGCCGCATTTGTCTATCTTGTGCTGCGCTCAGGCAGGGCATGCAACCGATGGACCTCTCCCCCAAAAGTTATAAATGTCATTGGATTCGCGCGACCCGGTTGCGCACCCTGCCAGGCCCAAATCTCAATCTTGTCTGCCTGCCTCTTTTCCACGTTGTTTCCGTCTCCTAGTTGCTCCCAGTTTGTTTCTGGACTATCGCAGTCACTTCCCCAATCCACCCGCAATCCATCAAATCCCACAGAGTATTCCACGACTGACTCGAATCTCGACTCCAACTTTGACTTGAAGCTTGACTCCAACATAGATTCCAGTTTGACTTCCAACTTTGTCTCCAATTCCAATTCGACTTCATCCAACACCATTTTTCAATCTGGTGCATCCACTTCCTCCCATACGTCGCCTCAGTCTCTTCAGTTTCCTGATCCTGTCTATGCATTGAACACAGGCAACTCCACTTCTGAATATACGTTGGACTCCTTAACTCCAACCGTTTCTGCCATGTCCCAGCCCCGCAGACGACACCGGAACACATCGGTATGCACCTTCTGCAAGCGCCGGAAGGTCCGTTGTGACAAGGGTGCCCCTTGCTCCACCTGTGTCAAGTATGGCAATAAGAACTGCGAATACGTCAATGATGTTTACCAAACCAAGGCCGCTCCTCACTCCAACGGCTTCAACGAGTCTGTTTTGTCTTTGGAAACTGTTCCCATGACTCGCAAACCAGCGTCCATGGTTTCGCTGATTCCAAATTCTGCTCACAGGCCTGGCTCAAACTCGTCCAGTTCTCGTTCCCATTCAACTGGCAGCCTTACAAGCCGCTATGTCAACGGAAGTGCTCCGTTGCTAACTCCAGCCGTGCATTCTGAGCTCGAGCTTCTAAAGCAGAAAATTCTGATGTTGGAGCAGCTGGTGTCGTACTCGAATCATATCGACGGTACCAGCTCATCAACTTCCGCTTCGTCGCCTTCTGAGCCAGTTAGATGGCAAGGACGTTTGAACGGAGAGGAAAATTCGCTCTTAGGCTACTATCCCAGCTCTTCTGCTGATGAAACGTTCTCTTTCCATGACAACTACCTCCCATTTCTTTCAATGCAGAATATGGGCTCGAGATACTGTGCCCCGTTGAGCTGGATTGCCTTGATCAAGGTAGACAACGCAGTTTCATCGATGTTCGCTTACAAGCGTAAAAATGTTCTACTCAAACGTTACCTTACCAAAGAGCTTTCCAAGGACATCGAAACTCTCAAGCCTGCCGAGCGATTTTTCCGGGAGAAAATATCTAACGAGGTTGCTTTGAACGATGACTCGCTATTCCCGGATTCCTCCAACTTATATCCTAACAAGAAAAACAAGAATGTTCCCCAACGGTTTGTTGAAAAGGCAAAATCGCTGGGTCTTACTGTATATGAAGGTGACCTTGACAGTGTTCATGATGTGCTTGATAAGATTCAATTGATTTTGCCTACAGCAAAGATTGTATGGATGTTAGTGGATCGCTTTTTCGCCAGAGTTTACCCTTTTTTTCCATTTATTGACCAGTTTGATTTTGAACATCACTTGGAGCGCATTTTCGGCTCCAACTCAAGAGCCCATGAGAAAATCAAGAAGCTCCATGTCCAGGGTCGTATGGATTTGGCTTTTCTTGCTCTTTTATTAATGGTTCTCAGGTTTGGATATTTAACTTTAATTACAAACTCTGATGCCATGAATGAAGCCAACTTACACTCCACGGACCCATCTCAGAGAGCCCAGGAGATCAAGTTCTTGATGATGAATCCTATTCACATGGACTTTGTCGATGTTGCACAGGTTTGTCTCCTGCAATTTGGATATCTCAGGGTCAGCAACCTCTCACTTCTCCAATTATCATTATATATCAAGTTGTACTTTTCTTTTGCTCCTGAAAATGGTGACAGTCCCGAGGATACGAACTCGCAATCCTACACTTCCATGTTGATCAACATGGCCATGAGCTTAGGCTTGCATCGTGAGCCAGATAATTTCAAAGGGAAAATTCGTGATGACAGAACGAGCAACCTTTGCAGGAAAATTTGGTACTATTTATTGATTATTGACCTTCATAACGGCATGTCAAATGGCTCCGCTCCTTGTGTTTCCGGGGAGATGTTCGACACCAGCCCTCCTTACTATAAGCCAGGTAACGAAAATGTTCGTGATATCGAGATCGAAAAAGAAGCTGTCAACGGATTTCGCATTGATAGATGCTACAATCTTTTGAACAGTGTGGTTAGGTCAATATCCTCAGTCCATTCGCCCATCAATTTGAGAGATCTCTATCTGAAATTGAGCGAGTTGGAAATTGAGTATATCGGGGAGCAGCGAGCCTTAGTCATGGAGCCAAATAGTCAGCGCTTGGTCCCTATTGATGTGTCCCAAGCTATTCAGACTAAGATTTATTTCCAAGCAAATTTCTTCCTCGCAGGTATTGCCTTCCATTTATTCAATCACTATGAAAGGAACAACGAAATAGACCTTGCCTATTTTTACTTGAAAAAGGTGGTTTCTATTGTCATATTCAACACTATGCCATTCTATGAGGACTATGTGGATAAGAGTTACATTTGGTTTCAAAACTCGACAGATTTGGCAGTTACACCCTCTTTTCAGGCGTTGGTCCACAAGTGTATGATTGTGATTCAATCGACAATGGCCCGTGCGAGGTTTTCGCTGCTCCAGTGCGAAAGTCTGCCCACCCATTCCGAAGACATGGCAACTAACTCTGAGTATAAGAAGAGATACGATTTGCTCGTTGAAATATTCAGTTTATGCGACAAATGTTTGTCGTGTTTTGTGAGTACCTTAACGAAGCTCAGCAGCAGATTTTACTACAGCTGGAGATGTCTCAAGGCTTACGAGGGATTGAAGGGAGCCCGTGAAGGTACCGACTACTATTTGAATTTTTGCAAAGGGAGAGAGGGGTACATGTTGTTCACAACTCCGATGCTTGAGGATTTCGTATCTGTTCTAAAAGAATCCTTGAAGGTGGTGAGGAATAACCAGCTCCTGAAAGGAGTCACCCCCATGTTCCCGGAGGAGATGTTTTCCATGGATAATGAAATTAACTCGATGCCCCCGATTCCCGAGACTCCCGTTCCAATTCTTGGTGAGAATATTGATGCCTTGTGGATGCAGATGATGACTATGAAACCACAGATGACCAAATCTATCTTGTTTAGTCATACTCCTCCGACTGTGGAACTTGATATCGGGTCAGGTACATTCGATTCCAATCTTGACAACTTGGTGTTTGGGAACGACTATAGTATCTTTGATTCCATTTTTGAAGATCCCATTTAGTGTCACCCTCTTACAATTCTACTTCTTGTATATATTATTTATTTTTAGCTATGATGTTACGTTACTTATGAATACTCCACATGTAGATGCCACTAGCCGTTCTTAGAAGCACAATGTTTTGGCTTTCGGACCGAGCAAAGACTGAAATCCATCCCTCTGATGAGATTAGCAGAGTTAATACACTTGGATTGATATCCCTGGTAACCAGAAGATGCAATTCACGAATATCTTTTTCGAAGGTGACCTCAGGTATTTCATACATGGTGGTTGCTTGAACGTGACTGTTATTGTAATCTGGAAGACCATCTAGATGAAGCAAACACAAGTACTCGTAGAAATCATGAGCATCGTCAGAAGAAATTTGCTTAACTGATAATGCCCTAAGATCCGAATGACTGGAAACCTGAGTGCTCAGATACTTTGGCTGGACAATGCCAAGTGGAAATGGAACTTCATGGGCCAGAAGTAAACTGACGGTGCAGACAGCAAAGACTTTGGCCAAAAGCACTGACAAATCCTTGTAATATTTCGTGTTGGTAGACAATGATACCGTAGCTGTGTAGAAAGTATCTAGATTGGGCCCGTATTTCGGAGGAACATGCTTGATGAATCTGAGATATCTTCCCACGTAGGAATTATGAGCATATGTGTTTTCAGAGAGCGTCAATGTAAGGTTAGTAACGCCTGATGTGTAAATGAGCTTATTCTGATGCAGTTCTACCCGTAAATTATAGTTTTGGCTATCTTGTAGGTGAGTCAATAGTTGTGGAAGTTGAGTAAACTCTGTTTCTTTGTAGTAGTAGCTTGCGGGCCAATTCTGGATCTGCTGGTGAAACGAAGGATCTTCTGACGATATACTGAGATACTTCAATGACTCATGGATGCTCGGAAGCGTCTCCAATATTGAAAACGAATAGGAGGCCATGAAGACGGATTCCATAGTTGGAGATGGTGATGGCTTATGATAATAAATGCATCGCACCCGTACACCAGGATCAACCTCAGAACACAACTATCTCTTGGTCTAAATGTATATTTGTATGCTACCAATTAGTGATATTCTCGGCCTCGCCAAAAACGGAGTTTCCTCCATTCTCAACAGACTTAACGTGGTCGGCCCAATCTGCGAATACCTCAACCTTTCCTGAGTTATCGTCGTAGTAATCGGATAACTTGGTGTGGAGGAAGTCTCTGCAGAATTTGTCAATGATTTCGAAGTCCAACAAGAATGCATCGTGACCCTCTGGGGAATCCAATGTCTTGAGGATGTTGTCAGGAATGTGAGATCCTAATAGCTGCTGCTCGCTGTAGGTAAATAAACCATCTGACGTGATTCCAATGACCAAATGAGGTAATGTCAACGTCTCAAGGTACAGAGGAAGAGGGTCTTCTGTGACGTTGGCATCGATACGGCCACGTGTGATATCATGTGTATCAAGCTTTCTGGTAATGGAAATGTAGCAATTGGCGTCGAATCGCTTGACAAACTTCTCTCCCTGGTATCTTAAATACGACTGGGCTGTGAAGTATGTTTGAGGCTTATCACCCTTAAATGAGGTGGCCGATCCTCGTGACGATCTTGAACCCTCGTTATGCATCAACCAGTTCTCCTCGTCCTTGTTTCTGGGCAAGCGAATATCCGACTTACTGGAAGAGTTGGAGGTAGATGCGGCGGAGGAACCTTGTGTAGATGGCAAATTCCTACCAAAACGAGTCTCAAAAGAGTTTCGTGATCTATACGTGAGCAACGCAGCCATTCTGGCCGCACTCAAGCCGCCATCAGGCCTAAGGCCAGGCGTCTCGAAGTAGTAGCCATCGTCATAGTTTGGGTCGCTGAAAATGCACTGTCTCTGAGTTTCATTCCAAGAAATGCACCAGGCACTCGCACGTGCGGATGTTGCCAACGCTATGATGCTCTTAACGTAGCCAGTCCCGTCATAGGTAGCCGAATATTCAAGGGCAGCCATACCTCCCATGGAGCCTCCAATTACACAGGCGATCTTCTTCACACCCAACGAATCCAAAATTAGTTTCTGTACGCCAATGTCATCTTTCACAGTCACTAGCGGGAACAGTGGGCCATACGGTTTCCCACTGGCCTTATCTATACTGACTGGAGAGCACAGGCCATATGGAGATCCCAAGAAGTTGATGCACACGATATAAAAACGAGAAGGGTCAAAAGTGAGTCCAGTTCCAAGAAGTGGACCCCACCAGTCCTGAACGTCTGACGATCCTGTCAAGGCGTGACAGATAAGTAGAACATTATCACAATCTGGATTTAGTCTTCCCCAGGTCTTATAGGCAACCGGGAAGTCAATGAGCAGCTCGCCACATTCAAGGTCATATTTGGGGATTTCCACCACGGTCTGACCTGGAACCATTGCTGCATAGGCATTGGATTTGTTCGTTTCAGCGGTGATATCTTTATAGGTTGGATTAGTCATGGTTTAAGGAGCCAATTGGTAGATGATCCGGAGTGGCACGGGAGGAAAAAGATTTTCAAGACCAAATTCAACAGTCTTTTGGCCTTTTACTAGTTGAAAACTCGCTGCTGACAGAAAAGACCTGATGATCCACTAAATGGAAGTGGTGAATCATTTACGCATATTACTCACAGTGAGTATATTTCACGTGACCTACAGATTAAAACGTCAGATGATATGGAACAGACCAAGGACCATAAAAATGATTTCTGAAGGTTAAATTATGAATTTATGGAGCTTTTGGGGTGCATTTAATAAAACTTCTGAAGTTTTGAAAGTCATGAACTTATCGATGCTCTCGGTGTCTTATTGTGTCACTTCCTCAATTTTTTCCCACTTCAACTATTCCTGAATTTTTCATTAATATTAATTTCACTATTCATAAATAATCGTTTCATTTCATTCACATTAATCTGTCGTACGTCATTAATTTCTTACTTCGTGTCTGCAAATGCCTCTGTCCCACTCTCAAATTCATCTTCCTCCTCCGAAGAATCTGACTCTTCTTCACTAGTATCGCTCAGAGCCTCATCGTCATCGTCATCGTCATCGTCAGTTTCCTCATCACGTCCTCCGGCAACGAACGTAATTGAGCTCTCATCAATAGTAGGCGTTTGCACTCCAGACTTGTCATCGAGGTTCTTCCTCACTTCAGTATTCTGTCTGATAGTGGTGATGATCGACTTTGAATATGCAAGCTCAGTGTATATGGCAGCAATCGCAGTGAGAACTCCGGTTTCAGTCTGCATTGCCAGCGACACTGCTTGTGCTTTGTAAAGGTATTTGGTATTTCCTGTAATGGCATTCAATGCCTTGGTGAGCGATTTCGTGTTGAGCTTCTTCAATGCAATCCCCACACCAAGTTCCTCTACTCGGGAGGCGTAGAAGAATTGGTCGCCAAAAAATGGCTTAATAATGGTTGGAAGTCCAGCACGTAAGGTTGCACCCGTAGTTCCTGAGCCTCCATGGTGGACTGCGGCATCAATTTGGTTAAATAGCCAGTCATGAGGAATGCTTCCCGAATCAAAGATTTGGGGAGGGAGCTCGATCACCGAATCATCCTTTGATTTGTTCAATCTATCCGACCATCCCTTGTTCAAGATACACTTGACTCCCAGCTCAAGAACGGCCTCAATCACGGCCCTTGTGAGTTTTTTGGCATCACTCACAACGATCGATCCAAACCCAATGTAGACAAGCTTTTCATTATTCGTTTTGGCGGTTTCGATGAATTCCACAAGCGCTTTTGGAGGCTCGTAATCCTGTGATCCTTCGTCCAAAAACCAATACCCCGTCACTTTTACCCAGTCAGGGAAATCGACGGAGGGAGGGAACATAGCGGGGGAAACATTGTACAAGAAAGGGATTCGGGATTGCTGAAGCTTAACCAAATTTGTTCTCGAGAGCCCAAGAGTTTCCACTCTCCACCGGTTAACTTGACTTGAAATACCCTTCCAGAAGACATTTTCAAACATCACATGAGTCAAAATGTTATACGAGCCTCCCTTCTTGCTGTCAGGAACAATAAAAGCATGTGGATATGCTCTTGTTCTTGTCCATGGCATGGTGAATGCCCTCAAGTAAGGAATGCCAAGGGCCTCGGCAATATGAATACCTCCCATTGCTGAAGGACTCTCAATAAGAATATCTGTGCCCTCGCATGCCTTCCAACTTGTATCCAAAAGTTCCGTTATCCATCCTTTGAACTTTGAATTTGCCTCTTTGAGGAAGCTCACCGACATGGACCCATGTGTGACCATTAGAGACATCAATTCTGCTGGGTTCCCTGCCACTTCTTTAAAGCCTATACCATGGGTTTCAATCCACTCCTTGAATTCAACATGTGTGGCAATTGTCACATTATGACCCTCAGCAATAAGTCCTTTACCCAACGCAATGTACGGTTGTACATCTCCTCTTGAACCAATCGTCAAAAGAGTAATATTATAAGGTTCTGTAGGCACAATCTCCGTCATCACAAAAGGATTATCCTCTAAGACAACTGGGAACTCAATTCCTGAGGCAGCACCTACTCTATCTTCAAGAAGACGAAGTTTGGCAGCGCGAATCTTCTTCTTAGCAAGTTCAATGGCATCTTCTCTCAGTTGGAATTCTTTTCCCAGGAGAACAGAATTTTCGTCATCCTGAAGTGTTGCATCGGATGGAGTATCGGCATCTTTGGGCTTTTCTATACCAAACTTCTCCATGATCAGCCAAATCGTGTGGAATGCATCGTCTCTGATCTTGCGAGTCGCAAATTCCAAAACCAATTCCTTTCCACCTTGAGCAAGAACTTTGATCCCGAATTTGAAGCTTCTGATTTTCGTACATGAGGTTATTTCCTTGATGGGAATGATCATTCTGGTAGAAACTCCAGGAAACAACCTTCTAAAGCAAAGTCGGTCATTTCCAAGGTATAACTTTCCATATATTGGAAAGGTACGTTTCAAGTAAGCATAGTACGCCGAGACCAAAAATGTGTCTGGAGCCAATGAAAAGTGCTTCTGATAATGAGATAATGCGCTTTGCCTTTCGTGAATTTCTTTGATATAATAAGGATCCTCAACTCCAAAAGGCTGATAGTGCAATGGGTCAGCAGACCAGATTCCACCCATAGAAGATACTGTTCTCACACTTTGTTTGAAAGATTGGAATTTGCTCTTCTTTTGCGGTGCAGATATGCTTAAACTCGAGTCGTCTGTCAGGTACATCTTACGCATTGATTCACCGAAATCAATTGTGGAACTCTCATTGACGGAGGTTATAGAGCCGTTACGCATGTTCTTCTTTCTAAGTTTCACTTGATGTTGCATTTTGATTTCCTCAAGCAAAGGAGAATCCTTGAACTTTCTTGCAATTTCGTCAAAGCTGCGCCGTTTCGTCACCATGATCAATCTCAAATTTTGTAGTGTTTGGACAGAAAATGGTTTAGGAAATTGAAGTGCTAATCCGTCTTCCCAGTTCTCGAACGCCTTGTCCATTCGATCGTCCCAAAGCTTCGAATCAATTGAAATCGATTCCTTAACTCCTGTCGGAGAAGTGCTTCCACTACCCAAATATCTCGGTTTGATGACGTTCAAGAGTCTGGCCATTGTCTTCTTTTTTTCACCAACTGTCTCGGAACTTGAAAGCTCGGCATCGTAGCGTTGACGTTCAAGGTTTCGGAACTGTACGATCTGTTCATTTGTCTTGACGATCTTGTCAATTAGTGATACTCCTGGAATTTGAGGATTAAGAGTCGAGATGAAAGTAGAATGATGCTTACTCTTTAATGATAAAGCATCAGGATCCAACATTTTCTTCGCCTTGAGGCGAACTCTTGTGTTGAGTGGAAGTTCCAGAGCTCCTCCCACCTTATCTGTAAAGATCAGGTTCATCAACTTCTCGAAGTCAACTCCACCTATGAAGAAAAGAATATTCACAAAATCATGAGGAGATGTCCGAGACATTGCGATGTTAGATTTCATCTTCATTTTTTCTATCTTAGAATTTGTCTGAGGCAGAGTTGCGAATTTAACTGTGAAAGAAACAGGGGTGTTATTATCGTAGTTCTTTTCATCCAATTCACCCGTAAGAACATAATTCTTTTTAACATCCAAAACATCACTCATTGGGATCTTGAAAATAACCTCTCTATTCGCATTAGTGTTTTGTAAAGTAAAAATCACTTTGGTAATTGCATTATACCAATGGCGAGCAGAATAAATGTTTCCCGTATGGAAACGGTAAGTTTTGTCTTTACACACAATCTTGAACCACACTCCCGATTGGACGTCTTCATTAGCCAATGCCTCATCAGTCAAACTGGACGATTCTGACGTCAATTGAGAAAGCAGTGTTTCTGAATTAGATCTGGTCATGTTCACTGGCAGGGGTGGCAGGTCATGCAGAGTTGTGGCTTGAGACGGAGAGAAATTTTCAATTTCACAATATGACGCTTCGTTTAAGTCAATCACTTTAACGGGGAAATACTGTTCAGTGGGGGAAGTGTAGATGCACATTGAATGTGGCTTGAGAACTCCCCAGAATTGGTGGGTGTAGACTGAGGTGAAGTAAGAATCTCCATAATGGCCCAATTTGTGTCCCAATGAACCGGAATAGAGAGTCAAGTCTGCATTATTGGGCTCCACTTCAGGAGCTTCGTTGGGAAGCAAACTATAGAAGCAGAGGGCGTCCCTGGTGACGTGGACGTGGCCCTGGAGAAGGACATCTTTGATGAGCCATGCACTAAACCTTGCATAGTAATAGTCGTCATCTGATAACATAAATGAATCCCGAAGCTTTTCTCCGGTAAGCCATCGGAGAAAGTCTTGGTCGCTCTCATTTTCTGGTTCCTCTAATTCATCCTCCGACTTGATGAGAACCCTGTCTGCTATGGTAGTTAGACTCATGTTCTTCATCATTGACTTTTGCAAAACGCTACGCTCTTTGGGAGGAGGAATATAAAAAGTCTCGGGTTGTATGATTTCCGCAAACGTCATTAGCGGATCTTCTGAGTTCATTGTGCTGGTAGTGTCAGTACGTTTCATTTCTGTGACCCTTGGGTTGCTAGAAACGTCGCTCTTGATAATTACAGTTTGGTCCTCGCTTTTCGTCGTGGATCTCTCTGTATCGATTTGATGTGTAGATCTCTCTGTGTCACTTCTCTGTGTGAATCTCTCTGCGTCGCTTCTGTTCCTAATAGTGAATTCTTCGTCTGCCTTTAAAGACTCTGAAGCTGGCAGTGCAGACTTCAGTGAGCGAACCCCCATGAATGTCAGGTCCTGGTCGCCCAGTTCCTCCTCGGAATCTTCGGAACTGCTTTCGTAGAGAGAATAGCCCACGAGTTTTGGTTTGCTGACCTCCAAGCCGATTCCAAGGCGTTCATGTATGTTATTTCTAATGTTCTTCAAGGAGTCCACCGCCAGTGCTGTAGCTAACATTCCCAAAAAGGACTCCAGAACGCTATCAGCACCCAATGGCACCGCAACATCGACATCGTCGGTCAAAGGTGCCTCGGTCCCCGAGGCCGAGCCCTGCGGGCCAGCAGCATCGGAGGTTTCACTATTTTTGGTATTTGAGTCTCGGGAATTGTCACCATGGTCTGAGAGAGCACCATTCTCGTTTTTCGACTCATCCTCATCGTGGCCCATAGCGAACCCTAGTGAACACTGTAATGGCGGAATGAGAGCCAGTGTTATCTTGCGATATAACGGTAGCGTGTTCTGCAAGAACTCATGTTTCTCTTCGATGCCCAATTTTGCTACTAGACCCTTGTCTCGGGGTCCAGAAGCGACGACTTTCTCCATGATAGATATGCACTATCAAGGTTCTGAGGTATAATGTGGGGTGCGTCAGCAATAAGGACAGCAAAAAATTTCAGTAATGATGTCAATGGAATGATGGCGTGGTTGAAAGGGAAAATGGTTGATCTTGCCGTCACTGCCACCACACTCCAGGTTCTGTAATGGAATTTAGCAGCATGTGAACAAAGATTAACTTGTTTGCCCAATGCAGGTTGGGGTTGGGGTTCTCTGCATCTAATGGTGGTTAGAAGGGATTCTGTCCAGGAGGTGTACACGATTAGTTACATTGAGGTCATTGATCTGAAGCAGGAGAACACTTATCTGGGCATTGTTGCGCATTTCTCGCATTATGGGGAGAATAAGTGGTGGAGATGGTATTAGAATCGATGTGTGATTTTAGTAGATGGGGAATTTTCGTCATGGAGTGCAGAATGGATTATCTCCGAGACATGCGGAGATTCATAAATATCATTCTGGTGTTTCTAATTCTGATTTTCCACTTCTTGCATGATCTGATTTTTCTGACGGTCATTTCTGTTCTTGTCCTTTGTCTTTTTTGGCTTTTTTGGCTTTTTAACTTTTACCTTAGTAGAGGCAATTGGTGGCATCATTGTAGGTTGCTAGTTAAATGGGAATTTCTTTGATGATGTAATTGGATGGTTGTGTAGTCAAATATTTCCTTTCATTGCTCACGATGGTCTCATCTATATTCTATAACGCCTCGGCAAACTCATCGCTCTTCAATAGCTTGTTCAACTTGCTTCCTGGGTCCGCATAGAGACTTGTAAATTGGCCATCCTCCACGATTTTGCCGTGGGTGTTGAAAACAATGATCCGCTCACTATTTTTAATTGTGGAGAGTCGATGTGCAATAGAGATGATTGTGATCTGACTGACCCGGGAGAGCTCAGTCAAATTACGTGTTACTGTCTCTTCCAGTCTCGAGTCTAATGCTGATGTGGCCTCGTCGAGGATAAGCAATTGTGGTCTTTTGATGAGTGTCCGTGCCAACGAGATTCTTTGTCTCTGGCCACCACTCAACTGAGCACTACCACTGGACGTGGGCCCGATGACAGTGTCAAGTTGGTTGGGGAATGCCGAAATAAAGCCTTGTGAGTTGCTGATGCGGGTTGCATAGTCGATATCTTCTTGGGTGCTGTCAGGCTTGCCAAATGTAATGTTGTCACGGATAGTTCCGCTGAAGAGAAGCGGCTCTTGCTGAACGTATCCAATTTTGGATCTATAGAAGTTGAGATTGAGATCTTTGATGTTGTGATGGTTGACAGTTACACTGCCGGAGTTGGGATCGTAGAATCGAAGAAGAAGTTGCGACACCGTCGACTTTCCAGATCCACTGGGTCCGACAAGGCAAACATGCTCGCCCTTTTTGATGGTGAGCTTGAGATCGCTGAAAATGGGGGTGTCGGGACGGGATGGGTACGTGAATGTCACGTTGTTGAACTCCACGTCTCCATGCAAATCGTTCACCTTCTTACCGAGAGAAGTGGTGATGCTGGGTTTCAGGTCAATCAACTCGAAGATACGCTCGGCTGCACCGATTCCTTTCATCAACTCGGTATAGAAGTTACCGAGACCGAACACCGAGCTTCCCGTGTACACAGCGTACATCATGAAACTGGAGAGATCTCCAATAGTGATTTCTCCACTAGTAATGAGCCTTGACCCCACGATTAAGAGCCCAATGAGGGTAATGTTGCCCAAAAAGCCATTGATACTGTAGTAGAAGCCACTTAACTTTCCTTCAAGCATGGACTTCGAGAAGATGTCCTTCACTTCATAGTTGTACTCATGCACCACTGCTCTCTGCTGGGCAAAGCTTTGAATGGTTTTAAGGCCATTGAATTTCTCCTCCAGAACCTTAGTCATTGCACCCAAGCTATCCTGAATAGTTCGAGAGAGCTTCTTGATCCTACGTCCGTACACCGTTGACATAAGGATGAGCGGAGGAAATATAAGACTCATGCAAAGTGTCAATTTCCACGACACCCAACACATCATCAGAAGACCTACACAGCCGGAAATAAGAGCTCGTGCCCCATCACTGATGTTTCCACTCAAAGATTTACTGATGATTTGGGTATCGCTCGATAGCCTCGAGATCAAGTCACCAGTCTTCATTCCCTTGAGTGTAGGTCCAACATCGAAGAAGTACAGGTCTTGACTGAGGATCTTTGCAAAAAGACGTGATCTCAAGCGTGCTACCAACTTCTCGCCTACGGTACGCAAAAGATATATCCGTCCGAAATTTGCAGAACTACCCAAGACGAATATGAGAGTAAGGCCACCATAGAACTGAGCGGCAGGAAAACCCATGATGATTTGAGGTTTGTCATTCTGGGCATTTTTGTCTTCATCTTCCTCTTCTCGAGTGGTGTCAATGATTTTTCCGATGAAAAACGGCAATGACATGGTCACAGTGGATGTTCCTATTAGGCATAAAAGAGCACCTGCCATATTGCCGTATTCGGGTTTTGCCAACCGCAAGAGACGTATGATGTCTGATTTGAGAGTTCGCGGACCGCTAGGCAGACTTTCTGAGCCTGTGCCATTGCGTGAAGATGCCAGATTCTCGCCCACAGGTTCGTTGCTAGATCCTGATCGAGAATAGAACCGGATAGATGCGGTGGAGAAAGTTGGGTTGGCCATTTTTGATGATGAGGCAGCGAAAAGTGCTGCCGAGGTCCGTAGGGGACACAATGCAGCTGCCAGAGCGCGTGCCAGGCGATTCCAGATCGAGAACAGCCGCAATGCCGACGTTCTCCCTATCATGGTGAATGAAATGGTAGTAGTTGGGCTTGAGGTTGACCTTATGGCAGTGTGCAGGGAGTTTGGTTGGTTGGGTGCAAATGTTGGAGAGGAGAAAAGAGAGTGGAACGAGAAAATGGGAGATTTCGAAAAGGGGCGAAATGGGCAATTTTGGGTGTTCTGTTGAAAAATGATGTTTAGGTGATTTTCAGGTGGGCATGTTGTGTGGATGAATGAATGTGTTAAGAAGCGAGCATTGGCGCAGACAGAACCTGGAGAATGGCAATTAACAACATGGAAATAGTGAGAATCGTGTGAATTATCGATTAGCATATCTTGATCTCCTTATTTAGAATGTAAACTGGCGAGAGAAATAGTTCAAGAAGCTATTAGAGCCAGAGTTGATAATCACCAGAAGAAGCGATCATATACAACCTCGGGTCCGAGTTTTTCTATTATCCTTTTAATCCGGATATTGTTTGTTTTGTTTTTGATTAGTGGAGAGTATGTTATTTCTAAAGAGTACTGAAAGGTCATATGCTGCTTAAGGTTTGCTTCCTCATGGTTGCTATTGAATGTTTCCATTAATTCATCCTTTCAATTTTGGCCCTGTAATTTGGTTATTTCCAACATTCCTTTTGATAAACCTTATTTCTTCACTCTCATGCCAAGTCTGTCACTAACCTCACCCCATTTCTGTTGGCACTTTGAATTAATGTCTCCAAATGTCCATCACAAACATTACACCCTTCGATGGATACTTCAAGCTTACTTGCTCCCACGAATAAATTAGGATCCACCAACACCAAATGGCTGTTTAGTGATAAATTCAATATCCTCAACTTCGGAAGCTTGTCAACAAGCGTGAATGTCTGGTCATATGGAAGTCCAATGCATTCTAGTAGATTCTGTGAGAGATCAAGAACCTCCAAGGTCTGCGGCAATTTATTGAAGGCTCCGACCCTGAAATGCTGGAGGTAATTCCTGGATAGAGAAAGTACCCGAAGCTGGGGCGGCCACTCAAAATACCGCTCCAACAAAGGCTCGTGGCCCACCGCAAGCTCCAGCCTCAACTTATTGTCTTCAAGTGAGAGTTCTTGAACCAGCACGAACCCTCCAAGTACTTTGCCCCACTTATGAGGAAGAAGATCGCCAATATCTGCAGATTTCAACCTGATCGATCGAAAATTGGCCGAGGAATGTCTGGTGAGCTCGATGAGTGTACTCAAGACCAGCGCAGGCATCAGGGTTGGGTTTTCTGTGGTGATGCTACGGCCGTTGATATTCAAAGAGAGCAGCTGAACCTTTGAAAGGTACTTCGGAGCCCATTCGGACTTGAGGATCTCTCGTAGATCTGCCAAGTTCTGCTGGAAGTTGATGTAATCTCGAACATGTCGAACGAAGGTCATCTCGAGCTCTTTGGGAACGTTGGCTAGAAAGTTCGAATCTTTTGCTAATTCCAACACCTGGCTGGGTGTGATACTGACATTATAGTTTCTCAGGGCCTTTCCTCCAGCCCCAAGAACAGTATGGCCCAGGTAGAGCCTAGCATATAGAAGATTGATAGCTCTCTGAGCGTTGGAGTTTGGGAGGTCGGTTTTGAGCAGATCGATTAAGGATCGGGATTCTGCTGGCTCTAGACACTGGAACACCTGTAAAATGACCTCTTGCGGTAGCAAGATGAACAGCATCATAAAGAAAGTAGTTCTGAAGATTCATGCAGGTGATAAGATAAGGTGCCGAAGGTATAAAATAGAAAGACGAAAGGACAGGAAACCACAGAAAAGGAGAAAAATTGAAGAGTTTGAAAATAAAAAAGGAAAATCTTGAAAATGGAATTCATGATTTGGCTTGTGATTTCAAGGGTATTGTGACTAGGATACTTTCAGAATACTGGGCCCAGAGTCCATCATTATATGCTCAAAACCTAGCTAACTAAGTATGATTATGCAGCTCTAGCTTGAAAACTTATGTTCTGTTCTTTATTCTTGCAAAGGGCTGCATGGGCCAATGTTTTCACTTCTTACTATCATTTAATTTTTCTCCTTTGTCGTGTACTTTGAGTGTTACATCCCATTAATGCTATTATAAGGCGTTTAATCCTGTCCTATTCCTTGCCATACTCCCTATCCAACTTCATGTTGAATTGTCTGTTCTTTTCCGTAATAAAGTCTCCTCCAGATTCTTGGGTCTTTCTTCTCTTGAGACGTCTTTCACTAGCTGCTGCTAGCGAGTTGGCCAACGCCTCTATGTCTGCCTGCTCCAGATGAATGTTCAAAAGCAGCTGGCCACCCTCCATGGCTCGCTTATATTTGTCCTTATCAACCAGCTTCCGTGATATTTCTTTCACGTATGTAGCATGAGCCAAATCGAAATGGCCCTTAAAACCCTGTTTCTTGCCACGCAACTTGGACTTCTCATACTCCTCCCATTGTCTGGCAGTCCAATTGAGTCTATCTTGCTCTTTTTCCTCGACGTTGTCTGAGCTTAGCTCTTCTCCATTGGTCGACTTTGACTGGTTTCGGTAATCTTGAGACCGGATCCTCTGCCTGGTCACTTCAGCTGCTCTTTCCGCCGCATTTGCTTCCAAACACTTTCTTCTCTTTTCTGAAAGTCTCTTTAGCCGATCTGCCCGGTTAGTTATTTCCGTAGGCTGTTTTGACCTTTCAGTTTCCATAAGTAAATGAAGAGATGAGTACCGGATGTCAAATACCGGATGTCAAATTGGTGTGCCGGATTAGGGGCTTGACCGGAACTAAGGATACCGGAATTCAATTCGGTAAGTAACTCGGGTTTTTAGTTCCGAGGGTTTTTCTCCAAACGGGCCGGAATTTCTTGCTTAAGGACTTTTCATAAGGTAAGAAAGAAACTACTACAAAAATGAGTGTTTCCTCCCTTTAAAATAGAAGCAGATCGCTCCAGAATTACTGAAGTAATTAAGTTGCAGTCTATTTTCCGCAAATTGGCCCAGTCTTCCCGTATTTTGCATGGGGTCGTAAGTCTAGTGCCAGTGGGGTGAGCCTGACGTTTCCGACTACCGGATCTCATAACCTGGGGTCAAGCATCACCTTAGGCACCAGTCACTGCTTTTTAAACTTCGGAACTTCCTACAACATTGACTTCGATACCTTTTGGTACTATCAGTTAACTATACAAAGTAGCATTTTGCCTAACTTTATTTCATCGACAGTGTGACAATGGGAAAAGAACAAGACCTTTTAGAGTACGTGCTTTCCAGACCAGATTTGGAGGACCTTAGGGGAAACCCACAAAAAGTGTTGGATGCCATTGACAAATTTGCCGAGAAAGTGCCATTGATGACGGTGGGAAAGTACAAAGGTGAGTTGATCTTGAAAGAAATCGAGAAGCTGGAACCTACGCTCATGATCGAGTTGGGATGCTATGTTGGGTACCTGGCAATTTTGTTTGGTGGAGCATTGTCCAGAGTGAACGCCACAATCAGCGATACTGGATGTACGCTTTCCAAGTACTTCTCGTTCGAAATCAATGAAGAATTCGCAGCCATTGCCAAACAATTCATTGAGTTGGCTGGGCTTTCAGATTGCGTAGAGATCATTGTGGGAAAAGCGGGCAACACGCTTCCAGACTTCGAGGAACGCATTATGACCACCTTTAAAAAATACACGGCTGTCGACTTGGTGTTCATTGACCACTGGAAGGACATGTACGTGCCAGACTTAAGGGTATTGGAGTCTCTTGGTTTGGTGGCTCCAGGAACCGTCATTTGTGCCGATAATATCTACTACCCTGGAGTTCCAGATTACGTGGAGTATGTTCATGGATCACCACAATCTCGTAATACTCACAATTCCACCGTGGTCAACGTCAGCAACCGCATGTATCCTGGTAGATGGAACATCTTGTATGATTCCAAGACATGCCCTGTCACCGACCCAGCCAAAGGGATTGATGATGCTGTGGAGATAACGAGATGCGTGTCGTATTTATCAGGATAAGTTCACACCAATAAAATGTTTTCCTCTTAGTTCAATTCGTTGTACACGTTCTTTTGCAACCTTCTACAATACACACCCGTACACCAAGCAATATACCCATATAGCTTATAGATTCCCATCAACTTCCCCAACCTATATACCTAGACATTACCTTCCCGATGGCTGATTTGACGCCGTTATTCAGACAATGTGTGGATATCGTATCCAAGGAGTTAGGCACAAAATCTTCTCCCTCTGTCAAACCCCCCTCATTTTTGGTTAAAGATACCTTCATCAGAGAATGTGACTCTATGTATGGAAACTTGGTCCAGATGGCACAATTCGTGGGTGAAATCCGTCCTTTATACCTTCAAGTCAATGATGAGTTCTCAAGATTTGATAAGCGAATCGGCAGTGGGCTCAGCATCGAAGACAAAAACAAAATTGATGAAGACTTCAAGGTCAAGGTGCAGCAAGTATATGAGAAGCTCAAGTTTCTTCAGTCATACGAACGGAAAAGGACACAGGTTGTAGAATCGAAACAGAAAAGCAAAGGTTTCATTTCGGGACTTTTCTCCTCAGAAGAGGATCCTGAACTGGCCTATGATCTTACGCTTTCTTCTCACAGAACACAGATTCTAAGGTTTCTCAGTGACACCACGAAAACCGTCAACACAGCATTCGAGAAAATGCAACAAAAACGTCACAATCGTGAAAAACAGTTGAATCTTTTGCATTTCCAGAACTTGAACGACGACGAGTTGGAAGCCGTGGATGCTTACAGACAAGATTACCAGTTTGATGTGGTAGAAGACGAGAAACAAAACGCCTCGTTCCAGGAAGAGCTCAGCCAGCAACAAATCCAAGAACTTAAGCTGGAAAACAAGGAGCTTCTCACCATGAAAACAAACCAGTTCAAACAAGTGGAAAAATTGCACAACTCAATGGTGGATATTGTCAAACTACAGACGGAATTGACATTGCACTTGGAGACCCAGGCTGAGCAGATTGATAATCTCTTAGACAACCAGGATCAAATTGACTTGGATCTTCGCATGGGTAATAGAAATCTTGCCAAGGCTACGGACCGCAACAAGCGGGGGTCGAATTTGATTGTCACCACATGCTTCGTATTAGGGTTTTTGATTCTATTGGTGGATTATGTATCTTAAGCTGGAGCCACGACTCCGGTGACGACTCCAGCGCCGACTGTGGATCCCTCACGGCGGATTACAATTCGGCCGAGCGCCTTGTTATCAGAAAACTTGGTTACTGGCAACAATCTGTTACCCAAGATTTCGATTTCCACATCAGCGCTTTGTTTGGACACCAAGTGCTTTTTCTTCTTCTTTGAACCATCAATCTTTATGATCTTGCTGATTCTCGCGGCCACCGATGCATTGTTGCGGAAGAGAACAAATGGCGTACCCACTAACATAGGCTTATCCATATTGAACATGTTCACCGTCGCCTCAAGCGTTCTGGCCGAGTGGAGCTTGGAGTCTATGTTCAGGATAATGTCTCCAACAGCTAGGTCATCTGTGGAGTTGTTTTTGAGCTGGTTGATTTTGAATGTTGCCGAGACAATTTGACCACGAATGGCGACGTCAACTTGTTTATCATTTAATGATAACGACTGCACACGTAAGTAATCCTCTGTAGGTTGAACTTCGATTGTCTGGCCAGGCTGAATCATACCCAGTGAGATCTTTCCTTTAACCTTGAACTCAGAACTTGTCACATCGTACACCTCGTTGATGGCGAGGTTGAAGTCAGCATTTTCGAGCAGCTCCGCCGTGGGAATACTGAGTCCCGGGATTTGAATAGATTCCAAGCGGTCCACAAGGGTAGGACCCTCGTACCATGCAAGCTCTGGGGTGGATTTATCGTTCTTCACAACGTTGATTCCCGTCAATCCAGAAATGGGCACGAAAAAAACGTTCTCAGCAAGGAACCCCACATCCTCACTCGTGAGGAACTGTAGAAGCTGTGTCTTGATGTCTTCAAAACGGTCTTCAGACCAGTTCTCCTTGTCCATTTTATTGATAGCCACACAAATGTTATCGATTCCCAAATTCTTGGCGAGTAAGGTGTGCTCTTTCGTCTGTCCATCCATAACGAAGCCAGCCTCGAATTCTCCTGTAATGGAGTCAACAACAAGCAACGCCATATCAGCCTGAGAAACTCCACTTATCATTTGGGGAACGAAATCCTTGTGGCCAGGAGCATCAATGGCAGTGAACCTGGTAGTTGGGGTCTCGAAATTAGTAGCACAGATATCGATAGTGACACCTCTCGATCTCTCTTCGGAGGTTTGATCCATAATCCATGCCAAAGCAAAGGAGCCCTTTCCGGACTTTTCGGCCTCTCTTACAAGCTTGTTCACTGTTTTGGCATCCACAGTTCCTGAATCGTAAAGAATTCTACCCATAAGAGTGGACTTGCCGGCATCCACGTGGCCAATGATGACAAAAGACTTGTTTGGCTTAGTGAAGTTTGGATTTCCTGCCAATTCCTTGGCCACGTCAATATTCTTAAAAGGTTTAGAGCTTGCTGGCACCTTTTTCTCTTTATCAGCCAGCACTGGCTCATTAATGGTCAACTTACTAAGGTCCTTGGCAAAAGCTTGCTTTTGTGCTTCCAAAACCTTGTCATCCGGACTGGGCAGTGAGAAATTTGACTTTGCCTTGACTATATTGGGTTCGCTGTTAGTATATGCATGGAAGAGTTGAGGAGCCAACTGTCGTCTTTTTTTTCCTTGTTGAAGATGCAAAGTTTGTTGCGGAGAGTCAAAGAGGAAGACCGACATGACATTGTCGGGCACACTAAGTAGCTCCTTCGTCACCGAGAGTGCAAACTGAATGCCACGAGTATCACTGTCTTCTTCTATCTTTCTTTTCGAAGGTGCAGCCGAGTCAGGATTAACAACCGGGGGACATGGGGTCTCGACAACAACAGGCTGCTTCAGCAGCTCCAATTGTGCCTTTTTCAATGCAGCTTTCTGTCTCAACGAAGCACCCAAATTAGTTTTCCGAACAAGAAGTGGTTTGTCGGTGCTTGGAGTGCTTGGAGACAGAGAAGGGCCCAGAACGTCCGAGTTTTTAGGCTGTGTTGACAGTTTGGAAAGCCCTGAGAGCCCTGAGAGCCCTGAGAGCCCTGATCCTGGCAGCTTGAGCCCTGAAAGCCCAGCTAGTCCCGTGCCTCGATTTTTCGCTAGAGAAGACAATTTGGACGCTCCGCCTATTGGTTTAGATATCAGGGTGAGCGAGAGCAGAGCCTCTCCTGCGGCTCTCCGCTTGTTCGCTAGCATGGCAAGTTTGGAAACCTTGGCAGGAGGGTCGTCTAATGAATTAGCAATCTAGAACTTAGTGAATCTCCAGTGTACTGTGACGGGGTTGGCAGAAACGAAATCAACATACCTTTTTTCTTGGGGAACTTGCTCTTAAGCTCTTCGAGTGCTGGTTCTAACTCGAAATAATTATAATAAAGTGCTTCTTTGATGGCCAAGTCATCAATATCGCTATTATACGATGCAAGTGCCTCTTTCACCTTGGGCAAGGCATCATATAAGGCATCGTACTCTTCGTTAGTTAACGAATCCTCGTTAAATTCCTCGTCGCCCGAATAATTGTCGTAATCGTCGTCGATATCCATAAAGAAGAAATAGTTTGAAACTTGCTTGAAGAACCTTGTGCAGGCTAACAATTGAGTCACCAAAAGGTTGAAGAATACATAGGATGAAATTGAAGGCGAACTTATTGACATTAGAAAAGGTACAGAAGGTTTAGTAATTATCTTAAGGAGATCTGGTTGCGTGAGATTTTGAGTGTTTCTAAGAGCTTTTAGTATTAATGATTGGTATGGACGAAGTCAGTTCGCAAGCTAGTCAGATCAGTGATCAGAATGCGAATGGTAAAAGAGGCAAAAAAATTGACACCCACGAGGTTCGAACTCGTGCCTCCGAAGAGACCAGGAATGTATGGTAAGGTAACCTTACCCTGGCGCCTTAGACCACTCGGCCAGAGTGCCAATTCGTGCTGGTGATGTTCTTTTTAAATATATGATTGAATCTTTAAAGCCTTCAGCCACAAAATCCTCTAAAAAGCCTCTATTCTCGATGTATATTTGTTAAAGTAAGAAATTTGTATAAATCTGCATCAGCATTGTCTTACTTCAGATCGAAAAAGAAAATTAACGGCGATCAAATGGAGGTTTGAGAATCCACGGTAAAAAATGAGAATATAATACAATTGGGAAGACCAAATAATATCAATCATTAGCCAATTTATCAGTATCGAATTTTACTACAGTTCTTTCAACATTGTAAAATATATCATTATGACTCGTGAACTTACTCGGGAACTTACATCTTCCCCTTTGAGCACGCAGAATCAGCGAGACATTTCAATACTCCATTTCACATAACGCAGGAAAATATCCATTAAAGTAAGCAATTCCAAGGCGACACCATTGTCCACTTTATTCAAACAATCATAAAAGTCATCCCTGCACGAGGATATGGTGGAATCCATACGCCCCTCTGGTACATTTGATATTTCCAATGATTGATCTGTTTTCAGTGAATCTTTTTTATTGCAATTTTGAAGAAGTTCCAATTTTAATTTGGTATATCTTAACGCCCATACCCACACCGGAGGCTCATCATCGGCATCCACCTCAGCAAAGTCAGTTGTGATGGGCTCTGTGCTGCTAAATCCGTTGGGGTTTTCGTTCTGAAGGTGACAGCATGTTTAGCTCATTCGCCTAAAGTCTTAATGATGATGACAGCATTACAAAAAACTCTTAATAAACCTACTCTATAGGTCTGTGACTAGGTTTTTCGTAACATAGAACACGAAATGGAATCTAATACCTTCTATTTCATTAAATTACAATGCTTTATTGTTCTCTTTTGACAGAACAATTTCAGTTATGCTCTAATTACTGATTTTCTCCACTCAATCTGTGAGGGCGATCTTCTTTATCATTTACGGTGTTTTATGAAATACGTTGGGATCTACATGTGGGATCTGCCTAGTTGGAGATGTTAACCGTTTATGGAAATTGCACGTACGGCCACGTCAAGAATCTATCATTTTCAAATTTGCCTTGCTCTGCCAATTACAAACTGAATTGCTTACTTTCTAGGTTAACGAAAACTGATGAAAAGTAATTCCTAGAAGTTTCAACTTAGAGTATGTTTGTTTGTTTTTTTCCGCTATAAACAAAAGGACGTGTACAATTTTTCTTCAAGTTATAGAGCCGTACAAACATGCTCTCTCCAATTTTAAGCGTCCCCGCAGGCATGGGAATGAGAATGTTTTCGGCATAGTCTGCAATCAAACCAAAGTGGAGAAATTCACCGAAAATGGCAACACATTTTCCCCATTTATTGTCTACACCATTCTTAAACGTGTTTTAATCATCTCCATTCAGCCAATGACCATTCTCGTGAAATTAACTTCATTGCTAAGGTGAATTTTGAGATATCCTTTCCTATCTTAAACAAGTCACTTCGTGGCATGGTGTTTTCAGGGTATCTAGATATCATGGAATAGTGAATAATCAGCAAGATGTGCAACTCTGTTGGTTTTGCATTGGCAGATCTAAACCTACTTATGCGATAGAAGCCGGGCGTCACTCATATGTCACGGGTGTCAACCTCCTCAACATGTATAATTCATGCAATGTCGCTAAATTCGGCCGACCGCGGTGTCAATCCCGGTGCCTGCGTCCACATGCATGAAACACCATGTTTAATGGTTTTCATACTAACATTCAGCGGGAAAAGACGATTGGAACAATGAGGTGCACAGAGTCGCCTGGATTTGTAATACTCTAATTGACGGCAAATGCGCAAATCGGGGGAGTGTTTAATGGTAACTTTTGACGGGGAAAAGCACAGATCACCACAAGTTGCAAAAAAGATGCATGTAGTATGATATGACAAATTGAATAAAAGCCCATGGATCTACTCCATCATCTTCTCTACCATCCGGCTTTTTCTATGAAGTGTTCACTCATTTTACTTCTCTTGTCAGTCGTCGCTCAATTGGGCTTTACAAATGCCCTCTTGTACATTCCTCCATTGCCAAAGAATGATCCATTCTATGCCCCACCTGCCAATCTCAGCAAGTACCTGGTTGGAGACATCATCGATTGGAGACCCACTCCTCAGAAGATCAGAACAATCTATGTGCCCGTGAATATCCAAAACTCGTGGCAATTCAAGGTTCGCAGTACCGACTCTTTTGGAAACCCTAGTGCCATCATTACCACTTTGCTCCAGCCATACTCGGCTGACCCCACTAAACTTTGGTCTTATCAGATTGCTGAAGATGCAGCGCAGCTCAATTGTGCATCGTCATACGCCATTCAATTTGCGACACAGCTGAATATTGAGCAACAAGCTGAGATGATCATTTTGGAAACAGGCTTAGCCAAAGGTTGGTATGTGGTAGTTCCAGATTATGAAGGTTTGAAGTCTACTTTCACCGCTGGGTGGCAATCTGGTCATGCAGTTTTGGATTCCATCCGTGCTGTTTTGCAGACTAAGGACATTACCAACCTCAATCATGATGCTAAAGTGCAGATGTTTGGATACTCTGGAGGCTCTCTTGCTACCGGATGGGCTGTCCTGCTTCAATCTGAGTATTACCCTGCTCTCACTGGTCAGTTGATCGGTACTGCTATTGGTGGTGTCACTGGCAACTTGACTGAAATCGCTATTCGTAATGATGGCACTATTTTCGCAGGTTTCGTTGCCTTGGCATTGAGAGGTCTCTTGAACGAATACCCTGCGTTAGGCCACGTATTGAACGAAGATGTTAGTGCCATAGACAAGGCCAAATTCTTGTCTGTCACTGGAAACTTGTGCTTGATTCCAGCAGCGGTCACCTACCTGTTTCAGACTTACTTTAAGGGTAAATGGCCATTGTTCAAAGACGGGGAGCAGTTCTTCAATAGGGCAGATGTTAAGGCTGTGCTTAACAACAACACCATGGCCCTCAACAAAGATTATGGAGTTCCAACGTGTCCTATTTTCATTCACCACGGAAAAGCAGATGAGATTATTCCATTTGATGGTGCTGAGAGAGTGTACAACAATTGGTGTGAATGGGGAGTACAATCCTGTGAATTTAATGTGGCTAACACTACTGGCCACATTTTGGAACTTGTTGAAGGTTGTAGTGCAGCTCTTACTTGGCACACCAACCGTTTTGCTGGAATTGAGCCGGTTTCTGGATGTCAGAGAGTGGAGAGAGTCACTAACTTGCTGTACCCGGGCGCTGATTTGAGCACTTACCAGCTTCTAATCACGTTGATCGAGTCTGTTTTGGGTAAGCAGGTTGGAGAAGGATTAAACAGAAGTGTCAACAAGGTTCCTGTTGGATTTAAGACCTTGGAGGACTTCCTCGTGTCTGCTCTCGCCAAGTTGGGCAACCTTCCGTTTAGATGAGCCAAGAGTTAGGTCAATCTGTACTTTTTACTAATATATCAGAATCTCAATATGACCAGCAGATTCTAAAATTTTCGTGAATTTATTTTTCGTGCTCTTAGGTCCATGAATATATGTTTCAATCAAACTTTTCGAAAAATTGCACAAATTTCATTAGTAATTTACTGTTATATTACTATACTAATTTCTTCTACAGATCCAGCCGGCCTAGTATAGTGGTTAGTACAGTTCGTTGTGGCCGAACAAACCCAGGTTCGATTCCTGGGACCGGCATTTCTTTTTTCCTTTTTCTTATGTTAAATACCATTCTTTCCGCTATCTTTCCTCCAGATAGATTCATGGAAATTCTCAATCTTTGTATGCTTCTCGTCGTTGTTCCACACTTTATGTCTTGATGATTTATCACCCCTAAATTTTAGAAACAACTAAAAATCCATCTATATTGTTTCAAATTTCGATCTAACACCCAATTACAATCTATAAGTCTCTCAATTTATTGAAATACTAATTTTTTCACTATATGAGTCCAATCCCAAACCCTTCATCTTATCACCATATGGAAACCACCGAGGTCGTGCCGTGCACACCAAATACTCGAATAATTAGATAAAGTATCCAACCTGGATCCACGATCTCCCCATCTACATCTCCACCATGGTTAGCTACGTATGTATAATCGGCATTTGTGCAATTTGTGCCGCTTCAACACCCTCAATTCGTATTTTCCTTATACTAATAGCAGTCGCCTTTGGTGATCGATAGCTCCCATTTGTCTGACTCCAAGAAACTTATCCGGGAGAAAATCATCCCCTGGGAGGGCTTGGCCCGTGCCGGCATCATTTCCAACGACCAGGCCGATCTCATAAAGGTGTTGGAAACTCAAAATGTCGACAGCAAGCGCCAGACCGTGTTGAACTCGCAGGAATTGTACTCGAAGACCATTTTGAACTTGTTGAACAAATTGGACGTTAACTCTAGGGATGATGTGTTAAAGAGCGTGTTGGTGTTAATTAACGACTTACTTGTGGACCCGGAAGCGGCTTCATTCTCGGAGGCGCTTTTGCTGTTGTCGTCCATCGACTCTTCTTTGCCATTTTCTCCATTTATCAAACACTTGGATAACAACGACTCGCTCATCAAAACATTGAGTTTCTACAACGTGACGATCTTGTTGACTCAGAGTGCCAAGCTGGGAGCCTCGGCCGATAAGGAGATCTTGATAAAGCTCTTTGACTTGGTATGCTCAGATGCATTCATTGGTAACAATCTGGACACCAACTTGCAGTCCATCGGTGTTCAGTTGTTGCAAGAACTTGTGGTAAGTAAGGCCTACCGTCTGGTGTTCCAGACACATAACTTGGTATCGAACTTTTCCAGCGTGAACAGCTTGATCGAGAAACTGGCCAAGCAGCCTAACGTCACTAACTTGCAACTCTTATACAATGCCTTGATGACTACATGGATCTTATCTTTCAGCGCCTCCATCAACAAGGTTTTGGTCCACAATTACCCACAATTGGTTGGCAACTTGTTGGTCATCTCCAAGGACGGTATTAAGCTCAAGGTCGTGAGAGTTGCTGTTTCCACTTTGAAGAACTTTGTGAGTGTGACCACCTCCAACTCTGAGAAGTTATCTGTGGTTAAATTGGTGTTGTTCCAGGACGGACTCAACATTGTCAAGACCATCCAGACCAGAAAGTTTGCCTCCAACGGCTCGGACGAGGAATTGTCCAACGACTTGGCTTTCTTGAATGACACTTTGAACGAGGTTGTAACCAGTAAGTTGACGTCCTTGGATGAGTACTTAGTGGAGTTGGAGAATCCTAACTTGTTGAGCTGGTCATCTCCTACCCACAAGTCTGCAGACTTCTGGCAGGAGAACTCCCACAAGTTTAAAGACAACAACTTCGCCTTGATCAAGAAGATGTTGGCTGTTTTGTCATCTGAAGACTCGTCGTTGAGCGGCGTGCCTAAGGTGATTGTGTTGAACGACTTGCAGTTTTTAATCCAGAACTTGGGCAGCGACGTGATTACCTTCATCAACGGCGAGAAGGGTGGCCAGTACAAGTTGTTGATTATGAACTTCTTGGATAACAACGACGGCAACAATGAATTGAAATATGAGGCCTTGCGTACCATCCAGCACTTGGTTGGCCATGCCTAGATAGATAGAGCAATTGTTTAGTCAATAAAACATTCATGTTTGAGAGAGTACTGCGGGGATCCAATTGACAAGTAACTATTAATTATCTACTTTAAATTCCTTTGTGAAGGTTAATTCCAGTTTAATTTAATTACAAATTCATTCTTCTGGAGTTGTTTTGTTTGCTCAGTCGATTGTCCTACTCTGTCTTTTCTGACTACATCTATCATTCGCGAATCTAAGGTCAATCCCATCTTAAAGTAAGTCCATGGTCAAAAAAGACTCGGACGCTCTCCAATACAGGAGCAAGCGACTACAAACCTTCACGGAAGGTGTCAAAGTCGGCAATAGCAAGACTCCAAAGCAATGGACTCAGACCACTGTGGATGTTGGCCATTTGGCAGATCTCGGTTTCTACTACTCTCCAGCCAGAAACTTGCCACACCAGGTGACGTGTTTTTGGTGTGGCAAAAAGGAGAAAACCCTTGAGAATGTCTCCTCGGTCGCAGAGTTCCATTTGACCAACAGCCCTCAGTGTCCATATGCGACGATTACCTCCAACTTGGAGAAGTTCATCATGGACTCTGACAAGGAGACTTTTTGGCAACGACTCAGCGATAATTGCCACAGAAATCATTTGACTGAGTCTGTCTTACACCCTCATAGCATTTCATCGTGTCTGCTACGACAGCTGACCTTCAAGAAGTTGTGGAAGTTCGATAAGGGTCGTAAATCGAAGGTATCAAGCCGAGGTCTAGCAAAGGCTGGTTTCTATTATTCTCCTCTCAGTCCTGATAGCGATAGGGTCATTTGCATGTATTGTGACTGTCCTCTTGAGGAATGGGATGTTTTGGACGACCCTTTGGAGGAACATAAAAGCAACTCATTCACGTACTGTTACTTTCTAGACACCATAGGAGTTGAGTTCCCCAAACTACCGAAGCCAGGGCAAAGATCTGAAGATCCTGAGACAGGTACTGATTTGCTGGATGGCACGAATAACGTCAAAGAAAATGATCGCGAGCCACACAATGCCCATACATCAAAGGCAGGTGGTGAAAGTGATATTGATGACTATCATAGTACGTCACACCATGACTCGCCGTTGAATCTGAGTATTCATCATCGTGACTCAGGAACGCCGTCACCAAACATTCTACAAAAAGCATCCGGTGCTTCAGATTTCGATGCCTTTGATTTTTCGGTGGAAGATCTCGAGAATCATGACCTGGGGACAATTTTTAATAACAAGAAGTCTCAAGATAAGAAAATTCGGAGACGCAATCCGAAACGTGGCACTTTGGAATCAAAAATTAAGGGTAAATCAAGACCAACTGATACTGGGATGTCATTAGTTCTCGAAATCCAGAAGGTTCCCAGCAGAGAAGACGAATCTGGCTCAATCCAGGAAGTAGATGATCTGACTCTTGGCCACCAAATTACCGTGTCTGGATCGAAAGGTAACTTTATCAGGGAGGACTCAAAAGTGTCTGCTTACTCAGAGTCTTTGGAATCTCATTCTAGTGAGGAAGAGGTTTCGAATATAACGGATCCAAGTTACGGGAACTCTACAAATACTGAGGAGAAACTGCCTGCAAATGGGCAGAAAAAGCGGAAAAATGTCGCCAGTAACGGCCTGGTAGCCAAGAAGCAGAAGTCTTTGTTCAGTGATGACGACTTGGGCTTGAATCAAGCTCAGCTTGAAGAAATCTTGAATTCTCCACGCAAAGGAAGGAAAATGAAGGTCATCAATAACAGAGCTGCCTCAACACCGCCCGATATCTATGACTTGTCCAATCAGAACATTGGGGACTACGAAGAAGAGAATATAAGCTTCCTCGAAAACAACATTAGATTGAAGAAAGAAAATGTAATAGTGAAGCGAGATTTGCTTTCGAAGGAAGTTACCACACCAAAGGAGTCTACAATCATTGATACGACTAAGACAAAGGAGAGAAAGAAAGGCAAAAAATCATTGCAGGCGCAACTTGATGATATGGTCAAGGATAACTCGAGGACTTTCGATAAACTGAAGCTGAAGTCGCTCAAGGAATTCGACTCTAACGAAAAAACGCCTGATAAAACTGGCTCAAACGACCTTCTTGGAGATCACTCAGTACCTGAACTTTCTGCCAGCTTTCCCTCGACAAGCACACCAACCAAGAAAAATGTTCACGTCAATACGATGATAGGCTCAATTGAGAATCAGAGCAATGATGAAGGGGAGTTCAGGAGCTGTGATGAAAAGCTGGAGTTGATTCTGGAAGAAGTACATAACGTGAAGGAAACAGGAGAAGCAAAGGAGAGCGATCAAGAAGAAAAGGTTAAAGAGATAGAATTGGAAGTTTTCCCTGGTGATGCCATGGATGTGGACGAGGAGGAGTTGGTGGAGGAAGTTGAACCAGTGGAGAAAGTTAAGAAGGTGGAAGAGCTGAACAAAGTGGTCGAAGTGGATGCTGTTCATGTGGAGGATGGTGAGATTCAAGCGGTGAATGAGGATGCTGAGAAAGAAGAATCGAAATTTGATGTAATGAAGGTTGACCACGAGGTAATCTCAATAGAGGAACAAAATCAGATTATAGCACAGGAAGATTCGAGAGTGCAAACGGACGATGCTAATAGTTCCACCTCAAGTCAGCCTTCTGAGGACAAGGATGCGAAATTTTCTTACGATAACGAAGAGATTGTCCAGGATGTCGAAGACCTTACAGGCTCGAATGGGCCCCCCTCAGAATTCATGCCCAAAACAAAGACGCTTGCTAATGCTACGCCAACTTTGCCTATGCCCAGAGTCTCAGCGTTTGATAATGATTCGTTTGAAATTCCCGATTTAAGCTTCAATGGTGAGAGTGGTCACGGAGCTCTCAAGGATGCTACATTGAGTAGAAACAAAGAGAGTGCTAATGAAGAAGTTACATATGAGGCACCTAACTTGAACGAGGCTGATGTCCAACTCAATGAAAATGAGGTAATAGATGAAGGTTTAAGCTCGAGTGTTGAGGTAAAGGCAGTTGCAGAAGTTGAAGAACAGGAAGCTACTGATCACAAGCTTTCTGAAAGGGATCAACCAACTAATGAAGTGAAAGCCAACGATTCCGACGGACGTGGCAGTTCAGATATCTATGGCGTTAATGAAGTGACTTCAAAACTGGAGGCTCAGATATCTGACATTCGAATCAATCAAGAGGAATCAAAGATGGAAAAAGAGGTAAATGAAAATGTTGTGGCAATCGAGGGCAAACATGAGGAGTGCGTCGATGAAGTCAACCTTGTTGGACTTATACATGAACAAGATTCAAATCAGGATGAGAAGGATATAAACCAGATTGAGAAGGTTGAAAAGGTTGAGCCATTTGAACAAGCTGAACAAGTCGACCAAGTTGACCAAGTTGACCAAGTTGACCAAGTTGACCAAGTTGAAGAAGTTGAGGATGCTGGCCAAGTTGACCAAGTTGACCAAGTTGACCAAGTTGACCAAGTTGACCAAGTTGACCAAGTTGACCAAGTTGACCAAGTTGACCAAGTTGAAGAAGTTGAGGATGCTGGCCAAGTTGAGGAAACTGAACAGACTGAACAAGTTGAGGATGCTGGACTCGCTGAGCAGGATGTACACTGTGATGAGCCGAGTAAAGATCAAACTAATAGAGGTTCATCTGAACAGAGAATGGATACGAGTAAAACTGAGATCAACGAGATTGAGGTTAGGACAGAGGAAAATCCTATCGAATTGGAACATGCTGACAGCCATCATGATGAAGATATCAGGGTTCCAGATTCGACCTTCAATTTCGATGAGCGATCTGAACAAAGGGACCTAAATCTCTCACCATCATACCAGGAGTACGTGAACGACATGAAGGACATGGAAAACGAACTTGTTGGCGATGATAATAATCTGCTCTCAAAAACAGAAGTCAAGTCTTCCGCAGGATCGATAATTGAAGACTCGGCATCTGAGTTGCTAGCACTTTCCACTCAATCTCCCATTAAAGGAGGCAGTCCTCAAATCGACGCAGTCTCTGATGTGAAAGAAATTTACCCGGGGATACCACCTTCGAGTATCGGAATTAACCAAGAGGAAGCTACGAGTGAATCACTGAATGCTGAACCCTATGATCAGAACGAAACAGAGTCATCGATTAAGAAGAACCGATTTGAAATCGACAGTCGCTATTCTGAGGTCGAAAAGTCACCTTCTCCCCCTTCTCATGTTGCCAGTGAAAGAAGATTTCCAATCTCATCACCCAGAAAGCTTGCAAGTTCGGTTGGAGAAACTGATGATCTTGATTTCACTCATTCTACTTTGAGGAGGCTCTCGTTTACTGATATCGAGGCTAGCACTCCGCAAAAGAAAGCGCCACGAAAACAAGAGAATGGTGACCAGTCAGTTAGCAACGTCGATAGGACAGAAGCCACAGGTAGGCTTGTTGAACATGAGCAAGGCCATAAGGGAATGATCGTTTCTACAGCCCTGCGTTTTGGGATCAATAAGCAGCTGGAGAGAATACCGGCAGTGAAAGTGGACAACTTGGCCAAGGAGATTCAGACGCTACTGGATACCATTGAATACTTAGCCGAAGTTTCTGCGACCCAGCGAGAACTTCATAACGATGCTGAGGGATTATTGACTCACTTTATCGCAGCAATGCCGGAAGAAGAAGAAGCAATGAGCATTCGAGAGTGGATCGACCACAACGCTACGACATGCGGACGAACTGTGCGAGAAATATCAGAACGGGTGATTAGAACATATGAGGAAGCCTTTGACAAAGTTATTGACCAAGTTGCCCAAATGGATACGGTGGATTAAGCAAATAGAATTTCAGAGCTAATGGATGTGTGATGCCTGAGCAAAATTTGATTGAAACTACAAATCAGACGCTGGCAATAACATGGAAGGAAAAGCTTGACCAACTGTAATATACTAACAGAATTTCTATAATTTCCTGAGAGCCCTCCTTTATGATATCCACCAGTTATCATTATTAAATATATCAATGCCTGCATATAATAATTGAGATAATACCAATCCAATGTCATGATCATAGATCTGATTATCCACACTACAGGTTCAGTCCCAAATCGACCGCTAGATCCAAAAAATATCGACCCAATTCGAGCCATCTGGTAGCTCGTCGATTGAATTTTCTGTCCGTCTAAGTTTTGTTGTCAAACCTTTGCTTCGGGCTGTGACACTGTAGGTGATTTGACGTCTCCAAAAGCCGCCATTTACCATGTCGTTCTGGCCGTTTTCAACCTCCTACAACAACCACAGCAACTTGCTGAAATTCTTAGACTCGATTCTGGACTTTTCAACTGTCACCGTGGATAATTTGTTGGATGATCGTACCCTTCAAGAGGAATTTATTGCTGAGCTCGGCACATTGGCTCTGAAAGCTGGAAATAAGAACAGTTTTCAGTTAGTACAACTGCTTAATGAGGGTCTGCTGGGCAAAAGTGGAGCCTTAGGCGCCAATTCTGATGCCGTTTCGGTATCCTCTTCCAATAACGACTCTTCAGGTGGTGGCTCTCTTTCCAAAAGTGCTAGGGAGGCCAAACTTCTTGAATTACTTCTACAGCCGCACATTCTCAATGGGTTCTTGGACTACATTGTGCTAAGTGTGGATTATTTTCACGACTTATCCCAATTGCCCGAGGATGAGCTCCCTAAAAAGAACGTTGGTGATGATAATGAAGATGATTTCGAAGTTCGTCACCGCCGATTGGCTCAGATGATGGGAGAAGACGTGGAAGATAGTGGAGAACGTCTACGCCGATGCATACACTGCTCTGCCGAAGTACTTTCCACGGATATGTGGGTAATTGCCAACCGAATCATAGAGACGCCGATTATAATGGATAAATTGTGGCTGATCTTATCTTTGCCCAATTTACTGGAAAATTCGCCATCAGTGTCGTATTTGGTCCAGATTTTGGACCATCTCATGGACCTGAACAGCATTGAACTTCTCAACTATATACGAAGACAAGACAGTTTGGTGGACACGTTCTTGAATCGAATTGACATCCCGATCTTCATTGACTTTTTCCTCAAGATTATCCAGACCGACAAGGCAGAGTCCCCAACAGGTATTTTGGAGGTGCTTCATAGTCAGCATTTGGTCCCCAAGTTGATTGATATTTTGAAGCCAACAATCACTGAGGTTGACGAAAATTGTAACTACATCACCAATCATGATCAGTTATTTCGCCAAACTGCTGCAACTGAGTTTATCAAAGCTCTTGTCACCATTTCTTCAAACGCTTCGCTTGCTGTGGATCTTGAGACAAACATTGGTCCAAATCAGATCACTCGGGAACTTGCATCACCAAAGATTATTAAGATCATGATTGAGGATATCATTCTTGCTCGAATCAAAAGTACAAGTGATCCATCTATTACTTATACAAACAAGCATGGCATTAGCAACTGTGTTGCCATATTAATAGAACTTATTCGGAAGAATAACTCCGATTATGATTTGAATTGCGGAACTTACGGTACCCAGCTTCAAAACAATATTGAGGGCACTGGAGAAGTTAGTGTTCAAGTGATGTTTCAATGGTTGAAAGACTTTGATCAGAACCCTCCTGGTAGCAGGGATTCCGTCTACTTAGGTGGATTGCTAACTGTTTTTTCGCAATATCTCCCTGAATTAGTGGCTTTGATGGATATTGAACCACAAGTTCCCATCGCTCTTAGTGGTGAGCCTCTGGTATTGGGAATCACCAAGTTTAAAATTTCAGAATTGATTGCCGAATTGTTGCATTGCTCCAACATGATCCTTCTTAACTCCAGGAAGATTGCGGCAATCGTCCGTATTAGAGATAAAATCAGAGAATTGCAAGAAGACAATTTACAACTTGCTATCAATGATACTATCTTGGATCCTGTTGACAAAGAGACCGAACTGATACAGGGAATCCAAATTACAGATGTAACGAGTGGAATGGATGAGGTTTCGTTACATGATGTCCACCCCGAGCAGCCAGCCAAGAAATTAAAGCAGAGCACATCTACGGAGAATCAGATCTCGCAGGAAGGCTTGGAAGATCAAAAATACCGTGACATGATAGATGTATTGGATTTTGAAGACTCTGATGACGATGAACCAACTGTGTCAGCCGAGAGCCCATTTGTGAACGAGGAACGTAGGGAGCAGTTCATGGAGAATCCATGTCTTGGTGACAAATTCAAGTTGAGCCTTCACCTGCTGGGAATGCTAATGAAAATTGTGAGCAAGTTCACGGAGTATCCATGGCACAATTTTTTTCACAACGTTGTATTTGATTTGGTTCAGCAAATTTTCAATGGAAAGTTGAACTCATATAATTCATTTTTAATCGTTGAGCTTTTTCGTCTGGATAGGTGCGCAATTACCGAAGTCATTGTGAAGTGCTTCAAGGAGGAGATAACGCCACGTCCAGGTTATATGGGACACTTGATTCTAGTTAGTGAAGAGGTTGTGAAATTCACTTCGTTGTACAAACCTGCGCTTATATCACCAATGATTGTGGAAGCAGTTACTTCAAAGGATTGGGAGTGGTTTGTTAGTGCAGTTTTGCTCAAGACCAGAGAACTTTACAATGTTATCTTGGGCGCTGACTCTGAATATTTGGATGAAGCTGAGCAAGGTGAGGAGAATGGAGATGAAGATGCGTTCGGATTTGACTCCTCCACGGTTGGATATATGGACCTTGAGCCTTATGAGAACCGGAAGCCAATTATTCTTGGAGATCTGAGTAATCACGATGAGTTTGTGCTGCCGGTGGATGTTGAGGATGGCGAGAACGATGAAGAAAGCTTAGATAACAACATGAAGATTGCTGATGTTCCAATTGAGAACATGTCACCCAAGCAGGACTTGAATAATGATTTCGCTGATTACGATGACTTCGAGGGAAATAAGTTTTCTTCTTTGCAAGAGAGTGACTTCTTGGACAATCTACTGGGATCGAGCTCGTCTGATGAAGAAGAGGACAGTCATCAGCTCCGGCGAGTTCCCAAGCATTATGCCTGATTACCTTCTGAGGGTAATGTAAGGTGAGAGTACGAATGATGAGTCTTTATAATTCAGGTGTTAGGCGTAAATTATTGCATAGCTAATTCTTCTTTCTTTTGTACATTACTTTGCCGTTGGGCAACTCAATCTTCTCACCCTTGTTAACACCCTTCTTTTTTGAAGGTTTCTTCTCTGCTGGAGGCTCCTTTCTGTTTGGATTGACGTAAGTGCTCTTCGTGTTCACGGTGTAGCCTGTGAGTTTTCCGAGAGATATGTTCCACAAGCTGGAAGGAATTCTAACAAAGTACGACTCTTTGAAGCCAGGATTGACGTCAATATCGTTCTCGTCCATCAAAGTCAACACCACATTTTCCTTCTGGTCATATTCAATGAGACTTACTTCTCCAGTAGGAGAAACATGGAATTCTTTGCCGTTAGGAGCGGTGATTTTTCTAGCAGAGCCATCCAGAGGAGGAATATATGAGCCTCCCCAGGCTTGATTCTTGATTTGCTCTCTCATGGCAGCAATTCTTTTGTAATCCTGCTTTCTGTTGATTCTCAACGAAATATACTGAAACGTTGAAACCACCACATACACAACGAAAAGCGTGAGAACCACTCCTGGTCTGAACCTTGAGTAGTAGTAGCCAGTTCCTTTCCACTTAGGAAACCCTTTGTCTAAAAAGTAGTCGTAACGTTGTTTCAACGAGTTGTCTCTCAAGATGTTTCCCACCAACGAGAGTCTCTGGAACCTCTCCTCGGCTTTCTTCTTTTCCGACTTCAGGTTCCCTCTATACTTGTCAGGATGTAACTTCCTAGACATTTTTCTGTACGCCTTGGAGATTTCCTCCGTGGTGGACTTGTGACCTTTCGTCAAACCTAGCCATGAGTAGAACGTAGTTCCAGACCCAAGATCTTTTCTAATCTTGTCGTTCAAAGTGAAAATCTCATGGTCCTGGGGAGTCCAGTTAGCCACTACAAAACACGCAATTGCCAAATAGACTACTGCTGTCGAAAACTTCATGGTTCTTGTAGTAGTTGACAAGTTTCATGGTGTCTGCAGGTTATGCCACGGTGGTAGTCGATCAACATCTGATAACGGAAAGAGGAATTAGAGGTTACAAATGATAATGGCTCTGATTTTGGCCCACATTTCCATTTTCCGACTTGAGAACACGTATTTTGGACCTCTTGTACCCCTGAACACGTAGCTGAAGAAGTTTCAGATGCTATGGTGGTACGGGTGTACTATACAAGATGGCAGTGCTAGGCATAAAAACCAGTGTAGCAATAGTGTTGATCGAGACTAAATATTAGTGCTATTTTTGCCAAAATGTCCCGCTATCCATTGTCGAGAAAACTCAAGGTGGTTTTTTTCTATAATGTTATGGCCACTACACTTTGGGGCTGCTGTCTAGGACGGTTACTTATACTACTTCCACTAGTAGGCAGACGATTCTTACCAGGTGGAATCGCCGATTTTTTCCATGTGGTGTCTACATTGCCGCTTGTTGGCTTCTTTGTTGTCAATCTCTTTGGTCGCAGCGTTTACTCGGCTTCAGACTTGTGGTCCTTCGTGAATGCGGCCCGTATGGTCTGGATCTGCTATGGAGTGATCTATCCCCACCCCAGAATCGCCAGACACACTTCGTACTCGTTTTTGATTTTGTCATGGTGTATCCAGAACATTGTGAGCTCATCTTACTATTCGTTTAAGGTGAAAACCAGAACGTCTCCAGCATTTTTGTTCTGGTTGCACCATCACATCTTTTTCTTGACTTTTCCCATGGCCTTTATCAGCGAGCTCATCCTCGTCTTTCTTAGTTTAAAGTTCGTGAGTATTAAGTGGCATAGAATCGCCATCGAGCTTTATGTGTTGTCATATGTGCCATTGGGTTACTTGACTTTCCAGCATTTGCTCTCCAGAAAGCATTCCAAGTACGACGAGTACATGGAAAAGAGACGCGCGGGAAGAAGGCCCGGTGTTGAGCTCCAGCCTATTCCGTCATCATCTCCGCTAGTAAATGTAACTTCTGCAGACTCCGACGTGACTTCCAGGGTGAATTCCAATGCTCCATCAACGGTGCATTCCAACATCCCATCTATAGCGCATTCCAATGTGCCGTCAGCTAGTCATTCTACTGTTCCTTCTAACGCTACATCCAGAACAGGGTCCACGGCCGCTTTGGTGGACTCTCCTTCTTCCATTCAAAAGCCCGTGGCTGGGTCTGAGAATCTGGATTGAGTTGTCTCGGAATCCAGAGAGAATGCAATGACAAAGGAAGCTTTTGGGCATTGATTTCCGATTGAAAGGGGTCTTGTTTGAGAAGGTGTTTTGGGTGTGCGGTGTATTACCTTGCTGAGGGCCAATGTTACCTCGCTACTGGCCCCGTAAATTACACCGCCAATGCGTGAATCGAGTCGAGCTTAACTTTAAGATTCTCCGCTTGGGTCAACTAGCACTGTTCCAGTGCCATCAATGGGAAATGTTGGCTTTGTGCCCCGACTTGTCTATGCTCAAACTGCCCATCGAGTTTTTTCTGCTTTAGCATTTGAAGCTGCTGTATCTCAAAGTTCTGCAGTGGACTTGTCAATTTTGAAAAGTTTCGAAATACTCATACAAGTAGCACGGACTACTGGTTGATTTGTCTAACGAAGTGATCGGTTGTGTTATATCTGCACTTTGAATTGGAAGCTCTCTGGTGGTAATAATAATTGAGAACGAAGGTATCCTCTTACACTATTAGTGCCATCATCAAGAACGCTATATGATAGCAAGCTCGTCCTGAGTGATCAGTTCTACCAGAATATTTAACAAGATTTTTATCGTTGTGGTTTCCTCTCTTATTGAGGTAAGCATCTCTAAGTGGCTTAATTTTTGTTATTGCGCGTGGCTAAGAAGACATCAACCTTCCAGTGTTACATGATCTTGATGATAGGAAACCATTTTATGATCAGTCTGTGCAGATTTTACCACAAAGAATCGTTGTTTACGAATTCACAAAACTTTTGCTCTTGCAATTTATACCCTCCAACCCTACGAGTCATCTAACAGTGATCACTATAATAACTAAACAAGAACTAAAGTAAGGTATCCTAAAAGAAGTTAGCACATTTCAGTAATTGGAGTGTTGAACTACTTGAGTCCAATGATCTCATTGAGAAGACTCAATCCAACGTCTCCCAAGAGCTTAACAATTGCTTGCAAGAGATGACGAACAAGCTGCTCAACTGCACCGATAATAGCAGGAACATCTCTTTTCATACCAGCCTGCTCAGTGTCGCCAATATCTCTGGCAACCTTCTCAGCGGCAACCACTTTATTTTCGATAATTTCATCTCTCTTGACAACTTCTTCAAAGTCCAAAAACTCTCTCTTCACAGTGAGCTTGATTCCAAGACCTCCCAAAACTTCAGTGACGTTAACACCTGCAGCAGCAGCTACCAGTCCAACATCCGTAATCAAGGTTCCAACAAGAGACTCGACATCAGCGAGTACCTGGTCAAGATCGATTGCTCTCTTCTCAACCACAATGTTGTTCTCCACAACTGGAGGAACAGGAGAAGAAGCAACAGAAAGAGCAGCAAAAGCGAAAGTAGCAATGGTAGAAAATTTCATTGAGAGAATTGACTGAAGAACTGTTCTTCTTCGGACTATTGGCTCTCCTTTTATATTCGAATTTCGACGATGTTAATGTCAATATTTCAATATCTATCACCTTTTGCACCCACTGCCATGAGCCCGGAAGTTTATTGTATCTGCAATTTTCATATGACAGTGCCAATGGTAAACACTTATCAACTCCAAGGGTATTCAAAACAATGCTTACTGAAATATTCTAGTGACATTATACAGAAGAAATATGATTATTTATTATGAGCTGACGGAACGAAGGAAAATTTTCATTCATATGAGTAAAGTACTTCGATGGAGTATTCACCGAAATACTTTTCCATGGAATAAGATTAATACATGCTACTGCATCCTTAATAAAACTACAAACTTATCGCTATTGTTCAGATCGATGCGTTCTTCAAACCACGTTTATGATGGTGGACATGAGTGTGCCTTTATTTTGCGCTTAGTGATTGAAGTTGTGGGAGAACCTGGTAGCCACAGTTGAATGTGTGGTTTCTTCCTTCATTTGCTTTATCGAGTTTGCATTTTGCCAGTAAAACGTTGAATCGATCACTTTGGCAAAAATAGACCCTTTGATAGATAATGCGCTTCCGGAATGTTCAAGTAATGCGCTCCTAACAATCTACTCAATACGGGAATCGAATCTACTTTTCCAGAAAATGAAGCATATTGTTGAACCAAGTTATCTATCAAAATTAATTAAAGTTCAGCAGATATATGATTGGCGATAGATAGAGTGCTGTTCATGTGAATGTCTATATGATTAAAGTGAGGACTGATTTCTGCAAGGCTTGAATCTGAAATTGCGCTCATTAACTAACGATCTGTTAAGGACTACTGTCCAATACGTCAACACTGTGGGTGATATCCAATCAGGAAAAGATGAGCATTATCTCTTCTGTTTTTCTGTTCCTTCCTTTTGCGCTCACAAGTAAGTTCTGAAGATTGCGTTATCTTTCGACATAGATATGCGCAAATGAGCAATTTGGTTCCTGATCACTACCTAAAGAGATCCAAATGCTCAACGGTTATTTTTGATTTACTCGTGTCACCAGAACTGTGGCAGTTATATTCCGTGGATATAGAGTAGAAATTTGCTCAATTATACTCTTGAATACAGAGAGTTCTGGGAAGTGATTCTCTCAGTTGAAAATCTCAAACTAGCAAAAACTCCACACTAGACAAGCATACATCGACCTAGATCCCCAATTTGTTGTGAATGCATAATTCAATTAGCTAATTAGTATTAAAAGGGGTCCATTAAAACGCCAACCGATCCTATTGATGTCATCAAGTAAAACGCTTCATGGTTTGGAGGCTTTTTAGAAATTTAGCTGATGAATGTACTCCGTGACTATAGTTTCTTTTATTATACGTGGTTTTGGCAAAGTAAGGGCCACCGGGTATAAGTGGATGCAATTGAAGGACACCCTTGGGGAATCCTCGTTTTCAGCTACATCATCTGGAGAGTCGCCTTAAGTGTGGTTCAAGAAAATGTCAAGTTCAGAAAATAAACACCAAGAATGGGGAGAGTCTTGTCTTTAGAATGACGAACTTGATGTCGATTATAGAATTTGCAACAAGGTTCATAGTCAAGATAAACTCATCGTTGTCATCCATGAATGGTGCTGTAGCTCATACAAAGTCATATCTTTGTGAATGTTTCCTACATAAGAATGAACTTTTTGATGATAACGAGCATTTTCCTTCATCAGAATTGGTTCCATCTCTAGCTTGAACACTGTCTCCAATGATCTTTTAATTCGGAGGAACTATCTTACCACCAATGACCACTGTAAGCATGAATTCTGAAAAATTATTGCGAAGGTTGATAAACTCATTTATTGCGGCTAGAGAAAACTGAAGGAAATAAATGACTTGTGGCACTTTCTTATCATTGCATATGTTATTGTGAGAGTTTATCCCGTACCAGAACAACCGAGGCTATAGATTCGACCATTGTGCGTCCGGCTTGATATTGTGCTCTGTTGACTATTTTTAGGGCTCTTGTAGGAAAATTTTCTTCAATTTGAACCTATCGTTCAAGTATGAGTTTGCGTTATTTCATAAGCTGTTACTCTTTTCAAGTTACCACTTTGACGTCTTACCTGACTAGTTCATCCACCGGGCCACATTGTCTTCCAAACATCGGTAAAGTGTTGACGACTCTATGAATTATTTAGAAGAAATTGCCGTGAGTTGACCTGAAAAGTATTTTTGACCATTCATATCCCAAGGTGACACAGGTGAAGTCTTACTCTCATTGGAGTTCGCAAATTACATTTATGTAGGCAGCAGTGATCATGTTGCTGTGAAAAGAACATCATCATAAGAGACAGCTGAATATATGTCATTGGGGTTATGTCAACTAATTCGTCTTCAGAGTGGCCTATGAAATCAACTCACTACTTTGCGGTTCCAATGATACGTTGTAAAGCAGATAACTCACTCAATGATAAGCTACTATCTCATATAGAGACAAGACCATATATTAATTTATGCAAAAGACTTTTATTTAACAATCTCGGCCAGGTGTCTACATTTATAGGGTTGCCGTGACCATTCATTTGGTGGCCGTATGTGGTGCCGTGTTTAGGAGGTCGGTAGATGTAGATCTTTACGCACTTTATGGACCATATGTTTCTGATCTTACTCTTACAATTTACTTAAGCAAGATGTTGTTTGGTTTTAGAACGGAATTGAGTAAGTCCCAATCTCAGTTAAGGTTCCTTGTTCGAAAACTGAGGAGAAGAAAAGTTATTTAGCAAGACTTTTCAGCCACTGCCAACAAGTGAAATATATCAGTGATTTTCTTCTCTTGGCTTCTCGATCCAATAAATCAACAATCTACATGTGCATGTACCAAACAAAAATTCAGAGTACCCTTTCCACTCTTAATCTCGCATACACAGTACTTGTAAGCGCATAATCCGGAAAATATATATATAATAGACGTCCCACTCAATAATGAAAAAACTCCTTAACCAGTCGTCAATTTCAAAAATGTCCTTTGTTGATAAGCTTTTACAGAAATATCAGGATAAAGTCCAGAAATCTTCGTCCCACCCTCTCACCAACGAGCTCTGCAATGGAACACTTCCAGACTACAAGCTCTATACATATTTAGTGCAAGACCTCAAGTTCTTCCAGCTGGGTCTCAAAATGTTAGGCAGCTCACTCTCACATTGTGACAATGCCGAATCTAGCATTGTTTTGGCAAAGCAAATCGGATTCTTTGCCAATGACGAGAACACCTACTTCCAACGGTGTCTTGCACAGTTGAGAGCTGAAGCACAGGATCAGATCCACCACCATGTGCCGGCTATGGAGAAAGAATTTGCGCCCACCTTGCCGCAGGTGCTGCAGTACCTACAGTTCATAGCTCACTTGACCCACGATGCTCTGAGCTACGGAGAAATCATCACCTGTGTCTACGTGATGGAGGTTGTTTATCTCATCTGGGCTGAGCTGCACTCTAATAGCAAGGATACGGTCGCTTTGGAGTACAAGCATCAGGAGTGGGTGGATTTACATCGGGGACCGGCATTCTCTGCATGGGTGCAGTTTCTTGCAGGTGAGGTGAATCGGGCTGCTGGAACCAATCTGCAAGAGAAGATGGAGCAAATCTTTGAAAAAACCTTAGACCATGAGATTGCCTTTTTCGATGCTTGCTATCAGTATGAAGAATAGACAGATGTAATCTCTGCCGGCTCGCTGTTTATAAATCAACAATACTCGCAGTTATAGGTACCTAGCGTAGTGAAATCTGAGGAGAAATTGAGGTTCATAGATGGTAGAGAACATTGTACATTTCATTTTAATTCCATTTATACTTGTACCGATAGTAGAATATTGCACACAATTCTGTATGATAATTGTAGATGGAGTATTTTCAAAAAGTGTCCCTACTCCGGTCCAGTCGCATTCCTCATACAGTTGATATAATGAATTCATCATTGCAATTTCTACTCCAACTTCTGAGTATTGAGTCTCTTATTTCACTATTTTCGTTTCTCAAAACAACTTTCAAGTATCTGGAAAAGCAGGCTCGCTTATCAACTTTCACAATATATGTGAGGAAATACCGAAAATAAGAAAAATTCATTCGTATTTGAAAATTTCAAGAACACCAAATATCAAACGAATAAAGGACATTAGATATTGTGTTTGATACGAAATTTGTTAAGAACTGAAGAACTACAAAATTTCCTGCTAAAGTTGACAGTATGTTTCATTATTACACATTCGGCCAGCGATACTCTTAATACTAGGACACAAGAAATACCATAGTGTCATGAAGTGGCATTAAGGAGCAACATACAGCCCACTTTCAAAATCTAATTTTTCAATAAACCACATAATTACTATTTCTGCCCTCTCTCTCCCAATTATGTCCCTCAAATATTCTAATCCTAATGTACTTCCCCACTACACCCGTACATCCTCAGTTGGTACACTTCATGAAAAAATTCCTCAACTAACCTGCTATCGACAATGATCACCAAATATTTCACCAAAGTGGCCGTCAAGTTCGATCCATTTGCCGCCAGCGCAAAGCCTGTTCGTCTTTTCCTCGCCAGAATTCCTGCCCAGCAAAAATCGGGCTGTGCTGTGGATTTCAAGATCTTGTCTGCCAACGAAAAGCCTTCTGTCTCTGTCACTTTCAAGGACAAGCACGTCATGGACGCTGACCCAGAAGCAATGAGTTTTCAAGACCTCAGTGAACACTTTGACCAGCACTCTAGAAAGCTAGCCTTGAAGGCTGCCATTTCAGACTAGTTTATCAAATTAGCATCTCTGACTAGCTGTCTCCACCTACTTGTATATAATATGGGAATACATGGACTATCGATTAACCGTAGCATTCGGGACAGTGACGTACATTCCATACATAAAATCGATACCTATGCATTAGTCATCACCGAGAATGCTAGAGCTCGGTGCTAAATTGACCAAATGGCCGAACCAGTTAAATTGTTGTTCCGTTGTTCCGGTGTAGGTTTCAGTCTTATACATGACGTTGCAACTCCACATAAACGTAAACCATTGAGCAATAATTCTTAAAGAAAGAAATAAATTTGGAAACACTCACAAATGCCCACCATCAACAAGTACACACAATTCATGGAGCGTTTGGCGTTACGAACGCCCATAATTCAGGCTCCAATGGCCAATATCTCGACTCCACAGGTCGCAAGCGAAGTCTACAAGGCTGGCGGCCTCGGATCATTGCCCATGTCGACAGTGGACCTCACCAAGGACACAAATCCCGTTTTTGACCTCATCCACAAGTTCAGAGCTGGTACAGGCGCCAATGCTCCTGTCAATTGCAACTTCTTCTGTTTCGATCCCAAGGAACAGCATGTGCCCACGAAAAACGAAGAGGAAAATTGGAAAAAGCTCTACTCGAAGGCTTCTGGAGAACTGGTTGCAGAGATTGACGCCAAAGTGGCCGATTTCTCCTCAAGGGCCGTGGTTTCGTTTGCGGAGTTCGAACAGAACTACCCTACAGAATGCTCCGACTTCATTGCTCAGCTTGTAGACGCCAAAGTGGGAGTGGTCTCGTTCCATTTCGGGATTCCATCGGTGGCTAACATCCGCAAGTTCCAGCAAGGAAACGTGTTGGTGTTGGGTACAGCTACCTCACTCGCAGAAGCTCGGCATTTGATGGAGGCCGGAGTTGACGGCATAGTGTGCCAGGGGTACGAGGCTGGAGGCCACCGAGGAAACTACTTGGGCGATCCAAGATTAGACGAGAAACTCCCGACGCTGTCGTTATTTCAGCTAGTGGTTAGAGCAGTGACTACTGGTAAGTATGGAGAGGAACGAGAGCCATACATTATTCCGGCTGGAGGAATCGTTGACGGGAAAACTGCAGCCACCTACCTTAAGGAGGGAGCAGCAGCGGTTCAACTCGGAACGGTGTTTATTCCTGTGAAAGAGTCGGGAGCTCCAAGCTACATTGGTGACTCCATCGCAAATGTCCGTGAAACTCCGACCATCATGACTCCGTTAGTGTCGGGACGAAATGCGCGCACACTTGCAACGCCGTTCATTGAGAAATTAGTCACTGAACAGGAAATTGCGCTTCCGCTTCTCCCATTTGGATACTCCACATCTGCCTACAGAGACTTTGCGAATAAACGAGCAGAATACGGTTTCTATTTGGCAGGGGCAAATTATCATTTGGTAGACACCGATAAGTCCACTGGAGAAGTGATGGCTTCACTCGTGGCTGGTCTAAAGAATAATGGTATTTGAGGCTTTGATTCCGAAGGACCCGTAATTGGGCACAGTCAGACGGCGTAATTTACTTTTTAGGTTATGACACGTTCTGATCTGCCAAAACACACCGAAACGGCGCATTTTGGGGGGTTCAGATTCATTTTTGAGTTTAAAGTGGTGCAATTGTAGCTTGTGTTCTGTCGATCATCGCCTCAGTCGCTTCCTTCGTTTATCCACACAGTTGGCCTCATCGAACCATCACTTCTCCACATCTACTGCATGGTTGTTTCCTCTTTTTTTTTTTCTTTCCATTACAATCCGACACTCCCGTATCCATTCATGAGTCCATGTCGAAGACCCTAACTATTAATGATGCACAGATTTTCTGCGTTCCAAGCATGCCTTGGAGGCATACATATCTTCACTAGCATGCGGCTTTTTTGACAAATGGGTGCCACTCCTAAGGTAGTGTAAGCGCCACAATTGCATTCTCCAAACTCCATAACACAAAAGGCCACGATTTAACTACATTCATAGATTTGACGTTTCTTTTTTCTCGCTTTTTTTGGTCCTGGAGCGTCATATTGGACGATGTTGTCCTGAAATGCCCTGGTTTTTCCGATTTTCATGACATAACCCCATGCACTCTGCGTCAAATGGTGCGGGTGCGAACGGGCGCCTCCAAAGTGGTCTGAGATGTTACATTAGCTGTTCTCCTATTCGTTAGCAAGATGTAAAGGTTGCAACATTTAACGCTGGCCATGGGCCATTCACTCGAACAATCCCATCATGTTTCGTCAATTCGTATCTCCATATAAAGCCGGTCTTTCGCTGTTCAGACTTGCCAACCAAAGATTATTCGCATCCACTATGTCTGCTGCTCCACAATTGTACACCATCAAGGACCTCACAGAGGACCAGAAGGACCTCATCAAGGCTTCCGTTCCAATCTTGGAGCTGAGTGGTGTTGAACTTACCAAAACATTTTACAACTATATGCTCAACACCTACCCGGAGGTGAAGCCATTCTTCAACGAGACTAACCAGGTCACCTTGAAGCAGCCTAGAGTGTTGGCATTTGCCTTGCTCAACTATGCTAAGAACATTGATGACTTGACTCCATTGACTGACTTTGTCAACCAGATTGTCATCAAGCATGTTGGATTGCAAATCAAGGCTGAACACTATCCATACGTGGGTAACTCTCTTATTACCACCATGGGTAACCTCTTGGGTGAAAAGATTGCTACTCCTGAGTTTGTGGAGGCTTGGTCCACTGCCTATGGAAACTTGGCCCAGATCTTGATCAATGCTGAGTGGTCTCAGTACCAGAACCAGGACTGGCAGGGATTCAGAGACTTCAAAGTCACCAAGTTGGAGGACGAGGGCTCTGAAGTCAAGTCTGTCTACTTCACACCTGCTGATGGGGGAAAGATTGCTACTCCTGTCCATGGTCAGTACTTGGGTTTCAGATTCAGCCCTCCAGGCTCGACTTTCGAGAAGTCTCGTGAATACTCCATCTCCCAGTTCCCAGAAAACAACGAATACAGAATCAGTGTCAGAAAGTTGGACGGAGGTGTGGTTTCCACCTTCGTGCACGACCAGTTGAAGGTTGGTGACATTATCAAGGTCTGCCCACCTACTGGTCGTTTCTTGTACCAGGAGAACGACAAAGACGTTGTTGCCTTTGCCGGAGGTATCGGTATTACCCCTATTGTTCCAATTATCTCCAAGGCTTTGGATGACGGCAAGAAAGTTACCTTGTTGTACTCCAACAGAAGTGCTGACTCTCGTGCATTCGGTGACTACTTTGGCAAGTTGCAAAAGGAGAACCCTAATTTCACTTTGAAGGAGTATCTTTCCACCGAGAAGAAGTTGGAGGCTGGCGACTTTGAGGGTCTTGACTTGGCATCCAAGGAGGTTTACATGCTTGGCCCTATCGACTACATGAAGTTTGTTCGTCCTGAACTTGAGAAGAACGGTGTTGCCAAGATCAACTCCGAGTACTTCGGTCCTACTGACGTTTAAATGTATATATTTAGTAATGATTATTATGATTTAGGAATCATGTGTATGGAGTTGATGTTCATGTTATCTATAAAAAATCCGTGCATTGCCTGGATGAATAATCGGTTGCAAAATCATGAACGCCTAATGGAGACATGAGGAGTGCTTCCAGATCTTGGAGAAGATATCTTAACTTAAAATTGCAGACACACCATTGTGGCGTGGGGTTCTTCTTTGGATTAAAAAGGCATTCACCTTTTCTCATCTTCCACCATCAACTATATACATTTGTGGTGGATAGAATTAAACAGACTCCATAGGCTCCACCAACATAGCGAAGATTCGTATCCAATATGGTGGAATTGGAGATCATGGTTTCTACACATTAAAGTAGTACTCCAATAAATAATGAGTGTCAATTTATCATTTCAGATACTATAACTTAATATTTGATAATTGAGGACTATCTATTTGTATTGTGAATGGTATATGGACGTAAATCATGTCTGGCAGGTAATATTGGGCACATCAAACAGTACCTCCGGTAGTTGATTTCCGCTATCGCGAGATGATCCGTTATCGGCAGCGTTGCACCGGTTTTTAATACCCGGACAATCATACATAAGAATCCAAAAATCCAAGAAATCGATTCGCTTGCCATAAACACATACCTATTGCTTATGACATCTGTCTTTAAAAGATACGCATTGACCTTCGGTCGCTCTCCCATCTCCCACTTCAAGAACCTCACCAAGGCTCTTGGAGGTAATGTGGAGATCTATGCAAAGAGAGAAGATTGTAACTCAGGATTAGCATTTGGTGGAAACAAATTGAGAAAATTAGAATACATCGTTCCAGAAATCTTGGACGGTGGATACGACACTTTGGTTTCCATTGGAGGTATCCAATCCAATCAGACCAGAATGGTTGCAGCTACCGCTGCTCATCTTGGGCTCGATTGTGTTTTGGTCCAGGAAAACTGGGTTCCGATCCCTGAAAAAGAGGTAGATAACTACGATAAGGTTGGAAACATCGAGTTGTCGCGTATCATGGGCGCAGATGTTAAGTTGGTCCCAGATGGATTTGACATTGGTATCAGAAAATCTTACATTGACACTTTGCAAGAGCTCAAGGACAAAGGAAAGAAGCCATACGCTATTCCTGCTGGATGCTCCGAGCACCCATACGGAGGGTTAGGATTTGTTAATTTTGCCGATGAGGTTGTTGCACAGGAGAAAGAATTGGGTATCACTTTTGACAAGATCGTGGTGTGCTGTGTGACTGGATCATCATACGCTGGTATTCTTGTTGGATTCGCTCAATACGGAAGAGAGAAAGATGTTATTGCCATTGACGCATCGTTTACTCCAGAAAAGACCAAGGCTCAAGCATTGAAGATTGCTCAGAACACCGCTAAATTGATCAAGTTAGACAAGGAATTGACCGAGGAACACATCAACTTGGACGAGAGATTTGCACATCCATGCTACGGTATTCCCAATGAGGGCACGTTGGAAGCTATCAAGTTGACGGGCCAGACCGAGGGTGTACTTACTGATCCAGTGTACGAGGGTAAGTCTATGCAAGGATTGATTCAGTTGGTTAGAGAGGGAGCTTTTGCTGAGGGTTCTAATGTGTTGTATGTTCATTTGGGAGGAGCTCCGGTGTTATCGGCATACCTGAGTTACTTCTCGTAGATTGGCAGAAGATCATAATAGAAGGTGACAATAGAAGTTTAAAAAGAAGATGACAATAGAAGATTATTATAGAGAGTGAAAATAGAACCGACGATTGTTGGAAGTAGGAAAGTTTATGGTTGAGATGAGGGAAGAATCTGAATAGATGATCCGTTAGCCGCATCAAATCCCAATACAGATGGTTACGAAAAGGATGACATTAGAGGATCTTGAAAAAACAGAGAATTCCAAGACATTGAACTCACTGGGTCTGTGGGAAGATAACAGAATCCAAACAACAAAGCGAGTTGCCAAAACAAAATTGGAGATAGAACGATAGGATCATCTTCTAAACCTTCAACAAGTTCAACACATTCAGCATATCCAGCACTTCTAACATAGAAAGCCTCCAGATGAGTTCATCTGACCACCTAATAACTACTTAAATCCTCGCTACCTCCTCACAATTCCCCACAAGCAAATTCATCGTCCTCTTGTACCTACTCCCCATGGTGTGCACGGAAGTGAAATGTGGGCACCAATAGCATACATGCCATAGTCACCTTACAAGTCGCTCAAGCAGCCCAGGGACCCCTGCGACTCCAAAGCCTCCACCAGCAAGTTCAGTGCTTTCACGCCAAACTTAAATCACTCTATGTGAAAATTCTCACCGCCACTTTCAATTTTACATCCAAACAACTAAATTGCCAAAACTCACATTCACCAGTCACCGTAACCTTCCGGGATGCGGAATCGGCCATGAAAAGCACGCACAAAGGAAAAGAAAAACAAAAATTATAAGTCTAGAAAATTTATTTGCACACAAAAGAATAGAATAATTCTATCATAGACTTCCCCATAAACCACCATCTCCTCTCCAAATGCGCCAAAAATCCAAACCTCCAACTCCGACCCCGTTTGCTGTTCGTCAAGAACATTTATCCTGGTTTCCGGCCCCGCCGGGCTAAATCACGTGGCACAACCTCGGAGCCGTGGGTCATGACTCCACAATACAATTAAGGAAAACAATGACTAAAGCATAAACACACCTTTGAAAAATTTGAGAGAGTTCAAGCCATTAGCATAGCTGACGCACTCCAATCATTACTTTCTATAATTTGAGCCATTTTAACCCCTCATCATCCTTTAGACACCCTCCGCATCTTCGGAGGCACGGATGCACAATCCGGGGTTGGCCAATCACCACCAAGCAAATTATCATTTGTAAATCCTGCAGTTAAGCCATGAACCACCTCCGGGAGAATGGGTTTTTCGAGCCTTTTTATATATAGCGTACGAGCTGCCCACCGCATTTCTGCCACCAACCAGTTTTTTTTTAGCACACCATGTTCAGACAACTCGTTCGCCCCATGGCCCGCATTTCACATGCCAGAACCTTGGCTACTGCCTCGGCTCCAAGAATTAAGACCTTCCAGATTTATAGATGGAACCCCGACACTCCAGAGGTTGAACCAAAGTTGCAGAAGTACGAAATCGACTTGAACGCATGTGGACCTATGGTGTTGGATGCCATCTTGAAGATTAAGAACGAACAGGACGCTTCGTTAACCTTCAGAAGATCATGCAGAGAAGGTATTTGTGGCTCTTGTGCCATGAACATTGGCGGTAAGAACACATTGGCATGCTTGTGCAGAATAGACACGGATACCAGCAAGGAGACCAAGATCTACCCATTGCCCCACATGTACATTGTGAGAGACTTGGTTCCAGACTTGACTCACTTCTACAAGCAATACAAGTCCATCCAGCCATACTTGCAAAGAGACACTCCTCCGGCAGATGGTAGAGAGAACTTGCAGAGCATGGAGGACAGAGCCAAGTTGGACGGTTTGTACGAGTGTATTTTGTGTGCTTGTTGCTCCACGTCCTGTCCTTCTTACTGGTGGAACCAGCAGGAATACTTGGGACCAGCAGTGTTGATGCAGGCATACAGATGGTTGATTGACTCCAGAGATGAGGCTACCAAGCTCAGAAAAGAGATGTTGCAGAACTCCATGTCGTTGTACAGATGCCACACTATCATGAACTGTTCGAGAACGTGTCCTAAGGGGTTGAACCCCGGCCGTGCTATTGCCGAGATCAAGAAGTCTTTGGCCTTCGATTAGCTTGCATAATATTTATCTACAAAGATTCATTGAGGCATGTAGAGTAGAGGGTATGTGTTGAGTCACCTATAATACATCGAATACATGGCATATAGCATTACAAGATGATGTAAGATAGTACGGCTTTATGTGATGAGCATATTGATTGACTATCAGACAGGAATGATCTGTGAGTCTTTTGTCTAAGGTCGCAAACACGTCTGTTCAACCAAGTTCTATCTCTCAATTTACTTGTGAGTTTCCCGGTAGAGAGTTGATAACTTTGATGATAATTTATGTTTGTAGCCAGAATTATCAACTGAAATTTCTCTATTCGATTCAATGAAGTTCAGCCGTGATCTAAAATTGATGATTCCTTCAATTTTTTTATTCCTCTTACTCCTATTCCATCACACCCAAACATATCGCTCTCATACAATCAATCTCATCTCGTCACCCCATTGTTCTGCTCGATTCGCCTCGTCTCGAGCAACTCCTTATTATCCACTTTTTTCTAAAAACAGTCCATCTATTCCCCACTTCTCCCGATATGGTCAAATGTTCCTCCACGACATCCCAAAATGGGCCAATTCTCCAGAGGTCTGGGGTGGTCTCTATGATACACCCGTACCTCTCCAAAATGTAATATTTGAAAGTTCATTCACGGAGTTGCAATGGAGGCATATTTTCCGATTCGGAACCTTTTGGTATTCAGTTGGAACCAATCAACCATCGATTCCGACCGTCCCGATATGGTTTCCTAGCGTTGGTTTACTATCGCTGCAATGAATCCTCGAATCTGGGGTAACCAGCCTGCAGGCAACGAGGTCTTTCTCCACTAAAACTGGGGTCACCTACATATATCGAGTGACCTAAACCTTCATAATGTCGGTGTTTGACCCCGCTTAAAAGGGGAAGAGGTATCCGAGCGATTAAAAGCTTGGTGAGCGATTAGTTAAATCACTCGGAGTACGGATACAGGTATATTTAAAGAAGTGAGATGGTAGGTTTTCTAACCCCAGACTTTTCCAGATTGACCAGACAACCAGTCCAGTGAATCATTAGATTAAATTCTATCTACCAAAGTCCAAAACTTCTCTATTTCTTCGAATTCTTCGACTCAACTTCACAGTTGCAAAAAAACCCCCACGAATTCTTCAAAAATGGCTAAACCAAAGGTGTTGCTCGTCTTGTACGAAGGTAAGGACCATGCTCAGGATGAACCCAAGTTGTTGGGATGCTTGGAGAACGAATTGGGAGTGCGTGAGTTTGTGGAGTCTCATGGCTACGAATTGGTTTCCACTGCCGACAAGGATCCAGTTGGATCGTCTGAGGTGGATCAGCACTTGGAAGATGTGGAGATCATGATCACAACTCCATTCTTCCCAGCTTACATCACCAGGGAGAGAATTGCTTCTGCACCAAACTTGAAGCTTTGTGTGACTGCCGGTGTGGGTTCTGACCATGTGGATTTGGATGCTGCCAACGAACGGAAGATCACTGTTGCTGAGGTCACTGGATCCAATGTTGTTTCTGTTGCAGAACACGTCATGATGACCATCTTGAACTTGGTCAGAAACTTTGTTCCAGCACACGAGCAGGCTGTTTCTGGAGGCTGGGACATTGCTGCAGTTGCTAAGGACACCTACGATTTGGAAGACAAGGTGGTGGCTACCGTGGGTGCTGGAAGAATCGGCTACAGAGTGTTGGAGAGACTTGTTGCCTTTAACCCTAAGAAGCTCTTGTACTTCGACTACCAGGATCTTCCACAAGCTGCTGTGGACAAGTTGAACGCCGCATCCAAGTTGTTCAATAACAAGGACAACATTGTGGAGCGTGTGGAGAAGTTGGAGGACATGTTGGGTCAGGCCGATGTGGTGACCATCAACTGTCCATTGCACGAGGGTTCTAAAGGTTTGTTCAACAAGAAGACCATCAGCCACATGAAGGACGGTGCCTGGTTAGTTAACACTGCTCGTGGTGCCATCTGTGTGGAGCAGGATGTGGCTGATGCCGTGGAACTGGGTAAGTTGAGAGGTTACGGTGGTGATGTTTGGTACCCTCAACCAGCACCAGACAACCACCCATGGAGAACCTTCAGAAACAAGTATGGAGGTGGAAACGCCATGACCCCACACGTGAGTGGAACTTCTTTGGATGCCCAGGCCAGATACGCTGCCGGAGTTGAGGAGATTTTGACTCAATACTTTGACAAGACCTACAATTATGCTCCCCAGAATGTGATTGTTATTGACGGAGACTATGCCACCAAGGCTTATGGTCAGAGAGAGAAGAAATAAGTTTTGCAAGGTACTCAAAGTGATTGGCGAGAGAAAGAATGATATTGATGAATGATGACCAATGAAAATTGATGTTCATGAACCACCAAAGCGTTAAGCAGAAAACTTCCAAGGAAGAAATTGTTTTTAAAATTTGTATGAAATTGTTTTTACCCTATTAAACATTGTAGATTACCTATATCCCAACGAACTATAAAGAAGAAGCTCAACCTTTACACTCCAAAAAGGTCCTCGAACAGGAGCAAATTGAAATTGGGCTCAAACTGGGAAAACGAATTATTTGGCACGGAAGTAGTAGACGAGGGAGACGGCGTCATCAATTGAACAATTTCCGGAGATAATTTGTTCACATAATCCTGCTCAAGACATTGATTGACATAACTGGTGATCTCTTCAACATCCGTCACTGTTGATAATTCGATGGTGAGTACAGCATGCTGCTCATAGTACTTTGTAGACGTGGCTAATTTCAGAATCAGTTCATGCACTTTGAGAATCCGATTGTAAAGTCGATGTCTATCCTGAATCACGGAAAGTGCCTTGCACATGACATTGATTACCACATGAAGCAGGTTAGTGACCTCATTCAATGCTGAATACAAACTCTGGTACCCTGGTCCCGAAACTGGGTGTGAAAGAAGTCCAGGGCGAGTTTGAATATAGTGCATCTGGGTCCTGAAATCAATGTAGGTGGACCAAATAAGGGTAACACTCTGGATCACACAATGACAGCTTATGGCCGAGGTGAACATATCTGAACTTGCGCCAAATGGAGTTCTTTCTTCATCAAGAAGTCTAATGGTGAACGGAAGGAAGTGGCTGCACATCACAGATATGATTTTACTTCTGTACTTGAAGGCTAGGTCGCTCTTGTGTTCTCTCACAAAGTAATAATGTAAATGGGTGCAAAATCCCACATACATGAAGTAGACCATGAGATATGAGTGATAGTCAGAAACCCGAAGAAACATATCTGCCAAGTTGTGGGTCTGTGAACTGGAATCTTGAATCACCTGGTCATAGAGCTCCATTTCTTTAGCCTTGAGAATCTCAGTCATTCTCTCTGTTTCGTGAAGCAGAACTTCTCCACTGACTTTTCCCAGAAGTTTTAGGGCTTCAGCAAGCAAAACTCTCAACTTGGCAAATTTGGCGAATTCTTCACACACAGCAGCATCAAGTTTTGTATACTCGATATTCAGTGCAATCGATTGACTGACAGGAAGTTCCACGTCGTAGGTATCGGGTCCAATTGTAGGTAGATTTCCAGAGAACACCAGCGTGGAAAAGTCAAGGTGAAGGATGGTGTACCATATTTTGCGTAGCAACGCTGTCTTCCGGAGACTGATCGTCTCTATATTGAAAACCTGCCTAGGATCTCTATGTAGCCATCGTGTATATGCCAACAGATTCAAGATGGCCAGGTATGTCAGATTCTGGATGTCCGGGTTGACGTTGCCTGGGTTGAACATCATCGAGGTCCGAAGCAACGTCACCAATTGAACCACCTCTAACTTGACATCCTTGATAAGATCAAATTCTTTGAGGCATTCCTCAGCAATGTTGATCGAAGTGGGCAGAATCTCAACCTGGGCCAAATATTCCAATTCCAGATGGGAGTTGCAGAAGCAGAAGCTGCGAACATAGTTTCTGACATTGAATAGTGAAAGATGGGACATACGAAGTACAACCAAGAGAATGCCCATGAGAGCGAAGTCTGTCTCCTTGGAGATTGTGACTATGGTAGGTTCTTCCGAGAGAGATCTTTTTCCCACAATTCCTGTGATGGCAGTCCGGAAATCCTGCTCATCCAAAATAGGAACAAAAGGGTAGATAATGTGGAAAAACCGGTCAAAAAGTTGCCAGAGCACCCGCTTATGTGGAAGAATCTTCTGGATCTCAACAGCCAAGCCGTTTTCTCTTTTGAACTCAGATGTTGTCGCCCCATCACAACCAGACTCTGAACACAACTGACCTGTGACCAAAACATCAGGACGCATCGAAGCTTCCTGAATCAGGTCTAGCCTCTTTCGTGGAATGGCATGCTGGCACAATCTGAACAAGCGTTCATCAAGAGATACTGGAACGAGCCATCTCAACAGGCCCGGGCGCCGCATCCCCACAGTGTCCAGATAATCAACAGTTTTGACTTCCTTGTAGAAACTGAAGCCAGCATCTGGGTGTCCTGGGGTAATATTTGCCATTCCCGTGATGTTGACCCGAGTTGGCCCAGATGGAGCAACGGAAATGCCAGAGATAAGCGATTCCAACGAGGAAAGTCGTTGCTTCAAAAATTCAACATCTGAGCCTTCAGGTGGCGGCTTCAGCACACGATTGGCAGCAGCCATATTTGGAGTCCAACCTGGAACCAGGGCAATATCACAATCTTCTTGACCAAAACGTACGCAATTCTGACATGGGGAGGCCATGTCACATTTGATTTTCCGCTTGCGGCAGAAAGAACACACGACCTTTCTCCTTCCTCTGCTCATTATGAATCTTAGTTTGGTGGTTTGACTTTGTTGAAGCCACTTGACGGAGAGAAGCTTTTATTGTATTAATGAATTTCCCGTTTTCTCCGTCGGCGGAGACTCTCGCGCAGGCGTGCATCTTCAGTGTTGGGTTCCATACATATAACCTTGCCTTCCGCATGCTTTTAAGACGTTGACACTACCGCTCCGTAAAATGTTACAATCGGAGTTTTGAAATGGTAATTCTGGACGATTGGTTGATCTTTTTGCTTTCTCTCTCGGGTACATTCTACGTTGAATATTCGGAAAGTTTAGCATATGAAGTGCATACAGCCAACTGTCAACATGTAGCGAAGGTGCATTATCAACGCTCCATTCACTTAATGGTACAAATTTCTCTATCTTGATTGTTGAGATTAGTACGTAAGGGTTTTGTGTAGTTGGGCCAAAAATGAAATATCCTGAGATGATTTTAAACAGTATATTGAGGGCTGGTTATCAGTAAGAGATGTTGGCGATAGCTTTGACCTTGTCGGTCATGAAGCGGCTAACAGTGGAATTCATAGAATCAATGCTTGTTAAGCCTGATTCAGTCCTTGTAAATCCCTTACACATACTCCTTGAAGAAATGAGGTCAACTTGTAACGAGCCTAAGTTATTCACGATGACTAGCTTGGAGTCATTGAGTGAGCTGAAACGACTTCTATGACTATCAGAATCAACTGTATCCTGATGTATAGGTTGGCTTCAAGAGTGGGTTGATTATACGGAGTAGGTGGAGTCCACTAATCATAGGGAGAACAGCGTGCAGGCAAGACTGAATCTATCCTTAGACATCTTGTAAGATCTGATTAAACCTAGAAAGTACAATGAAATTAGGAAAGTTTATAGCATTGTTTTTAGCGGTTGGCATTAACGCTGCAATGACTAGGATAGAATTACATACCAGAACCGTTGCTGCCGTGCAAGAATGTAATAACAAATTTGGCGTGTTCGGTCGGGTGCTTGTGGAGAATGGAATTGAAACACTCATTCAAGTGAGCATGAATGGAACATTTCACGAGGATGTCTTATTCACGGATGAATGCGACAAATACACTTCATGTGTAATGGAACATAATGGTGGGGGTTCAATCGGTTTGTTCAGCGAGGATGAAAAGCTGTGGGCAGAAGCAAACGAATGCTACTTTACGGACTCAATAACTGACGGGCATGACGATTATGTGCAATGGAGCTTAGAAGAATTGCACGACGACCCATTATTGGATTATCAGTTGCTTAACTCAGCGAAGATGACAAACTGTGGGCATGAGCACTAGGTTGCTATTTAATGATTAATTTACGTGACGACTTTATGATATAGAGATGAGATCAATTAAATTACGATATACTGGTACGGGCCAACAGATCTTGAGACTGCCAGTTTCGTTTGTATACTCAACAAGATTGGGCTTACATGCACCGTTACTATCCCAATTCCCTTGCAGCCTATATTTGGTTCCATATATTTTTTGTGGTTTTAATCGATTGGAAGAGAGACCGGAGTTCTAGCATCGTGACCTGTCCGAACCCCAGACTGAGCAACTGCACTAAATAACCGATAACCAGCCTACTCATTTGTAATCGTTCCAGTTCAGGCATCACCTGATGTGAATGGTTTCTGATACTCTTAGGAGTATACGATAGTATATTGGATAAACACCCTTTTTATTTTTTGGAAACGACAAGCTGACTCTCAGCAAGGACTTCGGAGATGTTGGTCTGGATGCGCACCAACAGTAACCAGGAACAGAAATGAAGTTTTAACTCCAGCGGATAACGAGGGAAATTTAGTAGTCAACTCACGGCGGTATTCACATAAAAGAAAAAGAAAAAGAAAATTAGTAGAGTCGTTACACAACCATGCTTCTGACACTTGTTTATTAATCTACAAGGCGTACCTGAAGCCTTTGTTCTCAAAGTCCGTCATTCCCTTGAATCCATTGATGATCGCCTCTTGTCTGATCTCTTCAGTGTATCCTCCCTGCTCCTTGTTTCTCTTCATGTTTCTGTATCGAAGAAGGAAGTAGTAGCTGATGCCAAGAGCAATCATCACCGAGTAACAAGTGATCAATCCGGTCATAGCACTAGTGTATTTTGGAGCTTCCTTTGCCTTGAAGATGTTGGCACCAATAATGTTGCCCGCAGCATAAAGAGTAAACCAGAATCCATTGGTAATGGTCTTTTTGGTTGAGCCACCAATATTAGCGTTCATGAAGATCCAACATAAGATCACCGGGCCACCAATAATGTATTGGAGCCATGTGCATCCGACGGATGCCCATCTATTGTCCTTGATTAAGTGAATCCCGACTAAACCTGCTAATCCTGGCACACATAGGAAACAAAAGATGAAGCAACGAGTGTTTGGAACCTTCAAGGCAAAAATACCACTCGCGAAAACAACCACAAACTCAATGGCTCCAGTTGGCATTTGCAATGCAGTGGCATTCAAGCCTGAAAAACCAAAACCCTTGATCAATGCCGACTGGAAATTGGAAACACCTCCGTTGATCACTCCGCATCCTAAACCAATGGCTGCGAAAATGTAAATGGAGATATCCAATGCAGCCTCCTTGACCTGTGGCCATAAGAAACGCTGGTCTTTCACACCCTGGTTGTTCTTGGAAATGTGCTTGATCAAGATAGTTCTCTCTCTTTCAGTTAAGAATTTGGCCGAGGCTGGAGTGTCTGGAGTGACAAGCAAAAAGACGATGGACCAAGCGAAGTTGATGAGGCCAATGACCAAGAAAATCAACTTCCATGAAGCCAATGCCGTGTTATGTGCGTGGCCAAGACCAAATCCAAGAAGTGCACCCACCACAGTAGCAATACCATTGCAACTTAAGAATGTGCACATTCTGAATGGCTGATCCTCTCTAGAGTAGAACATACCACAAATCATCATGCACGAGGGCGAAATACCGGCCTCAAACATACCCAAGATGAATCTCAAGGCCAAAATACCGCCATAATTAGTTGCTCCGATGTGTCCAATCAAGATGATAGCCCACACTACGAGCATTCCTCCAGTATACTTTGCAATTGGAACTTTCTGGATGATATAATTAGATGGTAGCGCCCAGAACAAGTACCCGAAGTTAAAAATAGCTGCAACCCACGAATATTTCTGTCCTGTAAGTCCCAAATCTTCCTTGAATGAATATGCCGAAGCATAGTTCAAACTTAACTTATCCAAGAACTGCAAAGTGTATGTGACACACAAAATGGGCAAGAGACGCCAATCGATCTTTCTTCTGATCTTTCGCAACTCCTCCGCAATTTCATCATCAGACAACTCCTGGGCATGCTCAAACAAATCCAAGCCGACCACCATGTCTGCATTCTTGCCAGCCTCGTCTCTCAACGAGGTGACTGAGGTGATATTTGCAACTGCGGAGTCTTTCTCGTTCTTGTCTATAGAAGACATTGGATATAATATAGAATAATATTCTGATGACAGTTAAAAGTTTTGGGAAGACCCAGTCTTATATAGACCATTGCTCCGAATTCCGTTATCGATGTTATCAAGGCACTCACGCCAAGGTATATGTCTGTGCGCTTGACGCAGACATACACAGGATGGACGCTAAACCTTGCAGGGTGGTCCTCCAAAGACTACCTCAAGTGCAGGAGATATTAACTCTACCGCATTGGGTTAAACGCGACGATACCCCACCATATCTTTCCAAGAGATCATGACATCTTGATTGAACCAATGTGAGGTAATCCTTTATTTCTACCACTTCTCTTCTTTCTAAATATCCTATTCCACCTTCTTAAATGTCTCCAACTGCAAATCTGACTGAAAAAGGCTACGACTTTGGAACTAGAGGCGGCCACAATATCTCCAAAGGTGGAGCTAATCCACATCAGATACCCACGTTTACAGATAAGTATGAGCAGCGGAAATGGATGTTGGAGCACGCCGCAGGCACCTTCAGAGTATTTGCAAGGTTTGGCTACGCAGAAGGTGAGGCTGGCCACATCTCCTTGAGAGACCCTGTAGACCCCCAGACATTCTGGATTAATCCACTTGGGCTTCACTTTGCAATGGTTGAGCCAAAGGATATGGTCCATGTTGACGCCGATGGTAATATTTTGCCTGATGGAAACCAGGCTCCTATTAACGCCGCGGGATTCGCCATACATCTGGCTCTCCAAAGGGCCAGACCAGATATTAACGCAGCTTGTCACACCCATTCTGTGTATGGAAAGGCATATTCATCATTTGGCAGGCCATTGGAGATGCTCAACCAGGATGTGTGCGTATTCTACCAGAACCAGGCCGTTTACTCCAACTTTGGTGGTGTAGCGCTTGACAGTGAAGAAGGAAAAGAGATTGCCGAGGCTGCCAATGGTGCTAGAGCGGTGATTTTGCAAAACCATGGATTACTTACCATGGGACTGACTGTTGATGAGGCCGCTTACTTTTTTACGTTGATGGAGAGAAGTTGCCAGGTGCAATTGGCTGCAGATGCTGCTGGTCATAAGAAGATCATTATTGGCGACGACGTAGCTGCCTACTCTGCGTTCGTTACCAATGATCCCGAGACTGTGTATGGAGCATTCCAGCCTGAATTCAACTACCAGAGAAAGTTGGACCGTGATGAGTTTATGCTGAAATGATCTTAGTATAAAAAATTAAAGAAAGCCTTGTTACTACTTGCAAGTGTATGTTTGCTGTAAATCTGTAAATACGACATTACTTTCTACTGCATCAAGGGTTGATAAGATAAGCTACGAAGGAATTTCGCGGAATTATCTATTCTGTTGTACCTTGCTTGGATTTGAAACTATGTGTGGTTACGAAACGGGTAATCCGAGCGATGTATGACCTCTCCCCCAATAATGGTACTGCGTCGGATTACCTAATCGAGAATTCGGAAAAGTACCCTTGCTAACCCATTTCACCATAATATAGGCTTGAATGACATGTTTAATTGATTACCTCCCTTTCTTGCATCTCCGCCTTAGAATCTCCACTTTAGTGCCGAGTCTTGTACAAGTTTTTTACTGAACCGAAGAAATCGCACCAAGTCCAACACTATCAAGGGTCTTTTCAACTTCAATATTTCATACTATCATATCTATTTGTTTGTAATGTATCTGCAATCTAAAGTGTTTTTTCATGCCTTAAAGATAAGATCTGACTTGTTTTCTCGTCAGATACTAGAAATATGGTCCTCCTGCCTAATGCGGTATATCGCGAACCTCAATCGATAACGATTTAACTAATACCAGTTCCTAGCATCATCTACTTCTAGTTAATTAGGGCCCGCCTGCTGTTCGGGTATTGCCTTTTTGGGATGTTTGGAACTATCAGTTGCTCTTCTGCAAGTGTACCCAGGGGCGCAAAGTCGAAGGTCAGCTCCAAGAACCCGGGCAAGTCTAATTTCCACCAGAAGAAGGTCAGACTTGATAAATTTGTAGGGGCCACCTTCAGATCCAGCACAGGATGCTGGGGCTGTCGTAACCGCCGCAAGAAGTGTGACGAAACCCATCCAGCATGCAATGCTTGCGTGAAACGGAACATTCAATGTATATGGAGAACGAAAGGTGAGAGGTTGAATAGACCACATAAGATCAATGACTATCATGTACCAAAAGAAGGCAAACCATCGGAAAGTTTACTCAGTTGTGGTAGATCGCCTCCAGCATTTGAAAATGAGCAGGATCATATAGAATCTGGAAGCTCGGGACGCTCAGGAAATGATAATTCTGACCACTCAAACATTGATGGCTCAGGCCGCTACCAGGCTGGTTTGTCAAATCCAAAGATTGAAACCTCTCTTTCAGATGCTAGAAATTCACATTCAGATAGTCCAATGATCTATGCTGAGGTCCAGGATTCAAGCCAGCCAGAAATCATCTCTGATGTCATAGAGATATCCACCAAGACAACCTCTCTTGATCTTTCTCCTACAAGAAGCTCTTCTCTTGTTCCTAGAGACAGATCCATGTCTCTTGCACCGCAAAATTTCCACTTTGAGCCTTTCAGGTTTTATCCTCCTCAACTTCTCCCAGATTTCTGCGGATTCTTAGACTCCAAAGGGGTATCGTTTGTGAATCACTTCGACCACAAGGTTTCTGGTGCTCTAACTGTGAGTCCCAGCGTCTCCAACTATTTTTCCAAAACTTTCCTTCTGTTAGCTGGCATAGATGAAGCTGTGGGCCATGCCATAGCTTCGTGGGGTGCCTATTATGTGCATAGGTCGCTTCATCTGGATGTGGAGCACCATTTTGGCCAGGCAATCGGGCTGATCGCCAAAAGATTTACTCGGGGTGTGGCAGTGACAAAATACGACTACTTCGTTCTCATATGCTTCCATTTGGTTCTTCTAGGGTTCTTTGTATGTCAGGGAGATGCTTCTCAATGGTGGATATGTTTCAAGAAATGCCACGAACTCATCAAAAGGTTCGGAGGCTTAGAAGCACTTTGTGAGGAATTCAATTACCTGAACGATATCAAGTTTCTTGTATCGAACTTTTTTTACCACGACATCATGGCCTCACACGCTTTTATTCATGGCCCGCTAATTGAGGTGCAACAATACGCTCGTGTGTTTGGAAATGGCTTTTTTGATTCCAGTTACGGCATCGATCCCTTACAAGGATGTCTTAATCCGGTTTACATGTTGCTAGCAGAAGAGCTCGAGGTGCGTACGGTGATGCGATCTCGAAAAGAAAGGTTAGATGCTATCCTCAACGATGAGCTTGGAACAGAAGATGATCCAAGTATTCTTCATGAATTTGATGTCATGAGGACACAATATTTAGAATTCTGTGCCGAGGTTCAGATTCAATTTGAGACTAATATCGCCAATTGCCAAATTGATCACAGTTTGCTATCCAAAACTGACCTGTTCGAGCTGGATGTTCATTTACAGACATTTGAACTTTTCAAGCTCGTTTGCAAGCTTTACTGGGTGCTTTTCATCAAAGAAACATCTCCAACTTCCAACGAGCTGCAGCTCTTATTGATCAAGCTTATGGATGGAATTGAAAAATTGGTTGATTCCCGCATGATTGTTGTTCTTTGCTTGCCATTGCTAGTTGCTGGAGTTGCGAGTTATACCAAACATGATCGTCGAAGATTAGAGAAGATTTTTGTGAGAATAATAGCCAATTGCCCCATTCAAAATGTCAAGAAGGCGTGGGTGGTGGTCAAAGAAACATGGAAGAGAAACTCTGGCGGGGATAAAACGTTGGACTGGGCCGACGTGTGTGAATACCTTGGGTGGGAATTATGTGTTTGCTAGTATAACTGGCAATAATTACGGTAGCTATATAATGCACAAATGTGGAATGTAAACTTTGATCCTATCGGAAATACACTTTCGATCTTCTCTTCTTCTCACCAGGAGCGTTTGGTGCATTAGTGGTCGTCTCGCCTTCTCTAGAAGTGGTTCCATCTCCACCAGTGTTGTCTTGATGTGCTCCATGCGGGAAGTATACCACATTGATCGGTGGGAGATAATATACGTTCAGGATGGGAAAGTAGTGGTAATTCTTCTCTGCGTCCTGAATTTTCGATGCAATAAAGTCTCCCACACTAGCCACTCGTGAAATTCCAGTCTGTACAGCTCTGGAAGACACTTGAGCATCACTCTGGTTAGATGTTTCACCGTCCCCATCGCTGGCATCTGTACTATCTTTAGATTCTTTCTCTGGTTCAGATTCCAGCTCCTTTTCTGGCTGCACATCATCGATGTCTTCTTCTTTAACAAGCAGTGGGTTCTGAACAACTGGGACTGTCACAGTATCTGTATGGTGTTTGTTTATGTTGGTGACTTCAGACCCTTCACCAGGACCTGTTTTGATGCGGAAATCCTTTCTGTCTTGGAAGAATGTCGGGTTTCTGCCTCTGACAGTCATGCAAGCACCCATGATATCATGGAGAACCGCAGAGGAACTGTTGGTTTCTGCCTCTATACTTGCAGTGATTCTGTAGTAAGTTTGGAGGTTAAGACTGGAACTGTTGGATGTTGCACTCCGAAACTGAAGCTTCTTGATCCAGAAGTCATTCTCACGATCACATTCCTGGAGCTCAATTACGCTGTTTTTGTCCAGGAGATTGATCCCTCCAATGCTATTTCGGTTTCGTTCCTTTTTAGTGCTTTTGTCCTTATCGTTGACAATCATGAACAGAACGCCCTTTTGCTCCTTACCGTCTGTAACAGCCCCGATTTTGATGCGGAACTGGGTGACTGGTTCACCATTTAGGTAGAGGCCCAGTGGAAACTTGTCCATTGTGAATTTGAGATGAGCAGAAACGAAATTTCGCCGGTAGCATGAAATCACCCGAGGAGTATATACCTCGTTAGGGTTGGGCGTTCCTGAGTACGAGCATATAAGATTGTAGTTGTCATAGTCGTTGGTCAAGAGTCTGCCATCTAAACTGCCAGTGAAGTACGTCTTGACAGGGTTTCCCTCACCATCTGTCAATTGAACCGGAGGATGCGTTGCATAGTCACTTGGAGCTAACTTGAGAAGATTATCCAATGCTGATGGTGAGTAGTCCATCTGAATGTCTTGGTCACCCTTTGTTCTATCTGAAAGCAGGGGTTTCTTTGATTTTCTAGTCTGGGAAGCTAGAGAGTCAACTTCTTGTTTGATTTCCAGTTTTTCCGCATTCTCTATCACCAACATTGGACCCGTTGACCCTGCTAATGCTCCCATTTCGGGCGTACCACGGCCATAACTAATAGCTCCCGTGTGGCCCATATCGTCGCCCTGAGGCCAGCCCACCGAGTCAAACTGGCCAATAACCGTCGACAGAGAAAACGCCTGTTGCACAGGCATCATCTGGTGATGACAATGTGATTGCTGGAAGCCAGCTTCCGCCGGAATGAACTCGGCATAGCGCAGGGCATGAGCGAAGTCCAGATCGGGAAACATCGAGTAGTGGTGCCTTTGGAAGTTGTTGTGTACACCCATGTCTGTGTTTGGAAACGCCGGATTATACAGCGGCTGTGGGTAGTAGCCCATTTGGTTTGGATTAGGACCCGTAGGAATATAAGTTCCAGGTTGATATGGTTGGGTAGCACCAGGGCCAGAACCTGCCGTAGAAGGACCCGAATTGGTCGAGGGACCTAAGCTCGGCCCCGAGACACCATTGCCAAACGGCCCAGAGCCAGAAGTTACAGGCGCCAGGTCTGCATCTTCAGAAAGTGCCATGAACATACCCAAACCTGAAGACAGGGGAGTGGAGATGTCGGAGCGGCCATGGAAGACAAATTCCTCCAGAGGTTTTCGAGACGGCAGGTCTGCGAGAGGCTGAAGAAGATCGGGGAGAAAGAGCGACGCAAGGTCGTCCATGCGACCCTTTTCGTTCATGGTTTGAGAGGATGACTTGAGATTGGAACTTGAGATAATGCACAGGATGCGGGGGATAGTGAAGACGATGAGATATTCGAAGAGGGAATAAAATATTTTCGGAGAGAATTTTAGGATTGAATGGTTTTAATGTGGTTAAAATGATTGTGATTATTGAATGGTTGGGGTTGGTAACATTTTACTGGATCGGATAGGCAGTGTTTGGGTTGGAAAGTTGGCGACCTTCGTATTTGTATAGAAGACACCGAAAGAATAGTGAGTGGAGAGAATGAAAATCGCAGAGAAAACACACAAATGATGAAATTAACGAATAATGGACGTTAAATATTTTGAATCCGGAGGATATGTGAGTAACCTGATGAATCAAAACAGTTGATGATTCTGTAAGGCTGGTAAATTTTGGAGATTTGGGTCCCCTTTGAGAAGATAATGTGGGGGTGCGAAAGCACTTCAACCAATGGAATGTCCTGATTGTTCTAATTGTTCTAATTGTTCTGGAAAGACCTCAAATTTTTGGTTTGTTTATTTTTTCGATTATGGCAGCTTTTCGGATTGAGTCATAGATACGTTTCTCTCAACAATTCGACTTTCCAACTCACTTAATCTTTTTTAATCTCGCTTGACAGCTTCACTCTCAATTCTCACTCAGTCATAATCTTTTCAATCAAATCATACACCGCAAATATATTTTCACCACGCAATGCAATCTTCTACCAAGTTTTGGGTCCTGTCCATTTACTTCTGATCTGTCACATTCCCGTTGGCCGGTTTCCATCAGTTTCTATCGACTTCTACTCGCCTTCTCCTGCCGTTTGCGAATTCCGCTCAAAATAACACCCTCTACAGATCACCTCTATAGGTATCTGTCAATTGTCCATTTCCTCTCCATAAATACCTCTCTTGGTCCCCTTATTCTATCCTTTTTCCTGAACCCTGATTGTCTCCACTTCTTTATCTCTATTTCCCCTCCACAATGGTCAAACAAGAGCCATTTGCCGTGGAACAGTTCATGGACAAGTATGAGACCAACATCTCCTATAACATGGGTGAAACTTGTGTTGATTCGCTCTCCATGAATGACATTTTGGCCAGTTTACCACCACAGGCCCGTGAAGATGCTACCAAGGCACTTCTTGACACAAAACTCACTTATGGGCACATCCGTGGCTCGCCCCGCTTAAAGAAGGCAATCGCTTCTCTCTACAATGACAATCAGATCGGTCCAGACAACATTGTAATCACCAACGGTGCAATTGGTGGCAATTTCTTGACCTTCTACACGGTAGTAAACCCAGATGATCACGTTTTGGTGGTGGATCCTTCGTACCAGCAGCTTTCATCGGTGCCCAAGATGTTTGGAGCAAAAGTGGAGCCATTCGAGCTCAAATTCGAAGACAATTATTTGCCTGATTTGAATAAGTTGGAGCAGATGATTACTGTCAATAATACCAAGCTTTTGGTCATCAACAATCCCAACAATCCCACCGGATGTGTGTGGGAAAATGATATTTTGGCCCTGATTGTAGACATTGCCAAACGTTACAATGTGACGATCTTATGTGACGAGGTGTACAGGCCACTATTCCATTTTGAAGGTGTAGAAGATATTAAGTCTATTGTATCATTTGGTTACGAGAATACCATCTCTACTGGATCGATGTCCAAGGCATTTTCCCTTGCGGGACTTCGATTGGGCTGGATCGTGACCAAGAACGCCAAGTTTTTGGACGGCTTCTTTGAGAAGCGAGACTACAACACCATTTCTGTGTCGATTCTTGACGACGCAATGGCTGCTGTTGCTCTTGAGAACGTAGAGAGCATTCTTGCTAGAAATCATGAAATTTGTCAGAGAAATTTGGCACATATTGACAAATTCATTGAGGCGTCGAACGGCTTAGCGCATTGGGTCCGACCTCGAGGCGGAAGTACCTGCTTCATTCGAATTAATGGAGTGGATACAATGGAACTTGCAGAGGATTTGGCTGAAAACCATGCAACGTTGGTGGTTCCGGGAGAGGTGTTTGGCAAGCCGGGTTCGATAAGAATCGGATTTGGCAACAGTGAAGAGGGGGTGAAATTGGGGCTTGAAGTGTTGCTTCGTAGATTGCAGAAGTAATCCACCAGAAAATATTACAAATTGATTGTCGTTTATAAAGTAGAGAGAAATATTATATGTGTTTAGATAGTGAGAAAGGTGAAGGAAGTCGAAGAATGAAAAAGAGAAACGGTAGAAGATGAGAAAATGAAACAGAGGTAATGAAAGAGATAAAAATAAAGAGAATTGAGTTTTAATGAATTGTTGGGTGAAATTCACTAACTAGAGCCACATCACCCAGAGGTACATTAATGCAACTGTTACAGTGCAGCATCCACCCAGTGCAATATAACCATGACATGATCTATAATCATGACACGATCTATAACCATGACATGAACTGATATTGGCTAGCATTTCTCGAACAGACTAACCCGAGCAGCCCGATAACGGTGACGGTATTCCGAAGCACCGGCCTATGTTGGATCGTTTCTGGCCTGCCTCAAACGTCTGCATGTACGAGCGGAGATTAGTAAGATTCGTGAATCACAGCCTCGTGGAAAATATACCTATGCCATTGAAATCACTTCAAGTTCTCGACGACAGCAATAATTCTTCCATCAGAGATATTAAAATTTGTTGTCAAAACTAATCAATCGTTCTTCGAAACTAGAAAGACTATTTTTACACCAGGTTGAAACCAATGTATGAGCCAAGGGAATCTAACCGTAAGAATAAAGGGGAAATTGGTTTGGTGATGGGAGAAATTTTTTAACTATTTTTTTCGTATCATCTATCAATTCGGGCTTGTGGCCCTGATCAACGCATTTGGGATTGGCCAATAGAATGTCTGACCGTGCCAGTAGTACACAATTACGACAGAGACTGCCACTCATTTTGCACATCCAACGAAGACAAATTTGCGCCTGACCTTTCTATTGTTCATCGGTACCACAATCTACAACCAATTGGAGCTTTCGGTCGTTATTTTATCTTCATGCGAGGATATGATTCGCCAGCCGTAGCTGGTGAGGAGTTTAGCAAACGTAAAATGACACTTAATCATTCGAGAATTGGGTCACATTCCCGATTTTCCCCTTTTTCGAAAATTCTTCACAACCGTTTCAATTCTTCTATTTTAATTTCATGTCTGAAGGTGTAGTTTCCTTTCTCTACTAATCCACTACTGTCTATACATCGAGTAATCTGAAATTTTCTGACTCTTTTCATGCTCATTAATTTTCATTTAATCAATTCTATATTTTTCTGATTTTCCAGTTTGTTGGTTTTCTTGATCCATTAATAACCTCTGTTTATCCATATGTAATTTTTTCTTATCCTAATCAAATAAAATTCCCAGCATAATTGACCATTTTCACCATTTCAATTCCGTCATCCTTTCTCACTTGCATTTCATCTCGCACCAACCCACATCCTCCAATACATTCATCTCCACAAACAATCCAAAATTTACACTTTCCTAAATCTCTTAATGTCTTGCGTCAATATCCTTTCTTTTTTTTTTTGTCAACGTCATTTTCTCGGATTCCCATCCACCGGTCCATTTTATCTTTTCCCGCCCCACCGTTATTGTGCTATTTATATCGATGTATGGAAAAGCCTCTTGCCTGCACACCTTCGTTGCTTAAAATAGGCTCAAGGCATATTCATCCAAACGGCACCTCCAAACAAAAACAGACCCCCACCAAATTACGCAAGCGATATGCTCACCATGCTGCTCTCACAGCCAGCATCCCGTATATCTGCCTATATAACTTGCCCTGTTGCCCTCTGCCCCACCCCCTTATTGTAATCATTTTCCTCTATATACTCATTCTGTATAGATCGCCGCAACCTCACCTTGACTTTCTGGCCGATCTCTACCACTTTCTTTTCAATGCTGTACTCGGGAAGATCCGTCAATAAAGTGTTCAACCAGGACTTTGTCATAGACAAACGCTTCAAGATCGTCAAGGAGTTGGGACATGGTGCATATGGTATCGTGTGCTCTGCCAGGTACGATGACGGCCTGGAGGAGGAATCGGAAGGAAACTTCGTTGCCATCAAGAAGATCACCAACATTTTCTCCAAGAAGATATTGTGTAAACGTTCACTTCGAGAGTTGAAGCTTTTGCAGTTTTTCCGTGGCCACAAGAACATCACATGCCTCTACGATTTGGATATTGTGCCCAATCCCATCACGGGCGCTTTTAATGAAATTTATCTCTACGAGGAGCTAATGGAATGTGATATGCACCAGATTATTCGCCTGGGTCAGCCATTGACTGACTCGCACTATCAGCTGTTTATCTATCAGGTCTTGTGTGGGTTGAAGTACATTCATAGTGCTGATGTGCTTCACCGTGATTTGAAACCGGGCAATTTATTGGTCAATGCAGACTGCGAGCTCAAGATTTGCGATTTTGGTCTTGCCCGAGGTTTTCTGGAGGACGTGGAACAGAATGCCGGCTTCATGACAGAATACGTGGCAACTAGATGGTATAGGGCCCCTGAAATCATGCTTTCGTTCTCCAATTACACAAAGGCAATCGATATTTGGTCCGTGGGATGTATTTTGGGCGAGTTGCTTGGTGGAAAACCGCTTTTCCGTGGTAAGGACTACGTGGACCAGCTCAACCAGATCCTAATGATCTTGGGAACTCCCAAAGAGGCCACTTTGACCAAAATTGGGTCTGTCCGGGCCCAGAATTACGTGCGCCTGTTGCCTATAATGCGCCGTGTACCCTATCTGGAGTTGTTCCCCGGGGCCAATCCATTGGCTCTTGATTTGTTGGAGAAGATGTTGACTTTGGATCCATTCGAAAGAATCACCGTTAATGATGCGCTCAACCATCCATATTTGGCCATCTGGCACGATCTCCAAGATGAGCCCGAATGTAAGATGAAATTCGACTTCAGTACATTCGAGACCGTCGATGACATCGAACTGATGAAGAAGTTGATCATAGAGGAGGTTCAGACCTTCAGAGATTTTGTGAGGAAACCGATCCACGAACAGCAGCAGATTCAGCTACAAATGCAGCGTGAACAGGAGAACCATCAGCAGCAGCTTCATGAACAGCAGCAGCATCAGCAACAACAACAGCAACAGAAACTTCATGAACAACAACAGTTCCAGGAGCAACAGCATCAGCAACAACAACAACAACAGCATCAACAGCCACAACAACATCTACATCAGCCACGTCAACAGGAGCAAATTCATCATCAACAACTTCAGCAACTCCATCTGCATGACCCGGATTTGACGATTAAGGATAATTTTGGTCAATTTCCAGAAATTTTCTCTTCGGCTGGATACTCTGGCATCAGCAATGGAGGGGTATTAACCAATCCAGAACAACTTCATAACGAGAATGAGTTGCTGTACTACCAGCAGATACCCAAGCCACAAGAACTCGACGAGTTCAGTTTTATGGGCCAGAAATCGGACAATCCTGAGCATTTCCGCTTGGAAGAAGAGTTGGGATTCGGGTTGGACGGGGTGCCCTCTTTGAACCAGTGAATTGGTTTCTCTCATTTTAGCATTTTCTGATTTTCATACTGTAATTGGTTTGCAATGGACATCTACGTCTCAGGAGACGATAAACGTGTATATTCTATATTTGGCGCAGTATTTTGGTCACTTTTCCTTTTAATGGCAAACTTTCTACTATTGTTTATTTTTTTTGGTATCACCATTCTAATTTTTTAATTTTCGGCTTTTCCCTTATTAATCCTTCAACATCCCAATTTCAACTCACGGACTTAATAAACTAAGTTGTACTTGAAAATGTCTCCATTACGTCCGAACACCCAGAGGTTATGGGGATTCAAGTGAAAGCTCTGGATTTTTCCGTCCCTTACCAAACATGACATGTCAATGCTCAACAACGGGATTTCAATCGAAGGAAGCGTCTTGTCATTAACCACAGCATGAATAATACTGGAGTACTTTTTTCTCAAGTCCTTATTCTGTACCAGTCCATAATGCTTTTTAAGTCGGACCTCATATAGTGACCGGTAGAGGGAAAACACAATCTTCAGGTGTTCTTCGGCATTCTCCAGATGTTGCAGCGGCTGAGGACTTTGACTGAGAAGCTTATTGATTCCCAAAGCACTGAAAGAGCTGGTCAATGGATTCTCATCATTTTGGTGGGAGAAAGACCTGTTGCGATGGTGGTTTCTCGAAATGGTGGGCACCATCATCCTGCTTCTATTGGGTGTCGGTTGTGGTGAGACAACTCCTTCACGATGTACAGACACACGCCTCTTTGTTGTAATATGGCTCTTCTTGACTCGGGGGAGCGCTTTGCTGTCGAAATCCCACAATATTAACTTTCCATCTCCTCCACAAGAAACCAATTTGTATGTCTGGGAATTAGCACTTTCAATACTTGAAGAAACCAAATCGTCATTGCGGATGAATGCAACACATCCCACGGTGTTAGTGTGACCCTTGAGTCTGCTGACTATAGTAATGTCTTTGATTGCCGGAGGATAATGAGTGTCGTGATGCTCCTCTCGTGCAATATCGAAGCTGGCACTAGGTGTGGTACTGATTGGCGACAAGAATATTGAAGGAGTGGTGATATTGCCTGAGTTTCCACTGTTGACGGTTCCACTGCGTGAGCGTCCGCCTTTGTGGCCTCCTTCGGTGTTTTTTTGGAGCAACCCGTTGATGTTGTAGTACGTCATCTTGAACACCTCTATAAGATCACCTTTACCAGCCAAAACAAAAAAGCGGAAGTCGGGGGAAAAATCCACGCTTCTAATACCATCTTGAAAATAATTAGATACGATATCTGAAACGATCAGCTTGTTGTAGAAATTGGACGTGTCGCCGTAATTTTCTCCGTGAGTACTGATCAAGTCAATGAAACGCACTAACCCGTCTTCACAGGCAATGGCTAAAAGTTGTGGGTTGTGACTGCTATGAGAGGGCAGATCATAAGCCATGGTGCTGGCGATAGACGTGACGGCCTTGTGGCTGACTTTGAAGTGACCCACTATATACTGAGGGGAGGTCTCTTTATCGTCCAGAGACTCGGCATGGTACAACATACTGAGGTCGAATTTCTTGAAATAAGTGACGAACGAATCTTTTCCCACTACGGTCTTTTGGTATGGAGCCAGACGGGACGCAGGGCCAGCCTCTGGGTCTAGAATTATCACCTCACCATTGCCAAAGCCTACCACCACCAAAAGTGGATGCCTGGAGTGCCATATAGGACAAATACTGGTAACTGAATTCGCACTAGATGGATGCCACTCGGGATCAGACATTTCCTGTGAACCTAACAAGTCGAAATAGCGGTATGTCAAGTCTATGAGGTTGATCATGAGTAAATCACCAGTGTTGAGACCAAGAAGCACGGCTGTATCATTTTGAAGCGTCACCATGCTTGTAACAATGATATGACTCTTGAACTGGAGTCTGAAAAGAGGGGTTTCCGTCACTTTTTTGTACGGTTTGCAAGTTGTAGTTGTGGGAATGGCAGGATTCTGTTGACCAGGTGGGATTTCCACCAGCAAGTCACGAAGTGGGAAAATGGACGTCGTTGACATGTTCTTCTGAGTGTTTGAGTAGTTGAAATGCTCGTCTAATGCAAACACATTGAGCACACTGACATTGGCGGCCACTAATAATTTTGAAGTAGAAGGAGATCGAATCTGGGATGCATATGTCTTCTCGTCGTAGTTCAAGAGTTTATCAAACAAAAAATGGTTCTTGGAGTTACTCCGTAACGTTCCAGCGCTCAGAGTATTCAGTGGGTGAGAGATATGATGCGATGAAGCCAGTTCTCTGAATACGTCCAATAATGGAATAAACAATGATTTCTGGTTGTCCGCATCCTCAGAGACGCCCATACGGAGAAATTTGTTAATACTGGTGGTCATTTTGTTGAATGGAGACCGTGTTTCCGGAAAACTGGGTCCATTGCTCCGAGATATGTTTCTCATTACAATCATGCTTGTGAAACAGCCTGGGTTTAAGTGTACCAACTTGAAAGGGTCTTGCATGAGCGGATTGACGTTGGCTCCTAGGTGAATTTCGCCTATATCCCGTGCTGAGTCGGTCCCAGAGCGCACCTGAGTGAAAACTGAGGAAATATGATAAGGAAGCGGTACATATGTCGTAGACTCGATATTTCTGCGTACATCGTGAACAAATGGGGGTCTTGCCACGTTTAAGTAGGTCAGATCGAGTTGAGCACGTACATTCGCCGATGCTGAACGCACGTCTGTGAGTGGCCATGCCAAATCATCAACTTCCCGGAGTTTATCGGTGCTGAGGGCATCTTTTAGCAAGAAATGGATGTTATCATCAAGAAACGGCATCCCGGGACACACCGTTTCGAGAAACACCGAGAGGGGCGGTAAATTGGAAGGCTCTAAATGTGTCAGAGTCATT
>Ga0160505_100059_pt1 | contig 88542 bp, 47 predicted proteins | sample DIDeMG_FD_108225 | JGI IMG/M metagenome (GOLD analysis project Ga0160505, IMG submission 108225) | Enriched chicken feces microbial communities from UW Madison campus, WI, USA - DID2874_E49_Stillage MG | ecosystem: Host-associated > Birds > Digestive system > Large intestine > Fecal ... | reverse complement strand
TTTTATATATTGTTTTTGTTGTTTAATTAGGGGGTGAAATTTTTATTTATGGTTATGGGTTTTTTTTTTTTTTTTTTTTTGTATTTCCCCCACTATTGTTATCTTTCTTTCGTTGTTATGTCCTCCATATGGATCGTGTCTTCTTTCAAAATTTAACTATTTCATTTCTTTTGATTTCCCTTATGCCGCCATTCCATCCTTTTTTCTTTGTTCTAAAATCAGGAGTAGTTCAATGAGCTGATGAACAAGTCTCACAAAAATTCACGTCACGAAAGAAGGTTTCATGCATGGAGTATGGCTGGCACATTGCACGTGATCAAAACCAGCAGACGGGGAAGTACTTGTTGCGTCCAAATCTGGCAGCGTACATGACCCGGAGATGGCTGGGTTCTGTTCTTTTGAGGACTGATTGCTGGTCCATTATCCCGATGTGGCTATAATGATTTTGCCCTTGCCACTTCGATGCCGAATCTGGAATACTATTAACCATCAAGCAGATGCATCTTGGACTCGGCTATCACCAAGCGAGCCTCAAGAAGGAATGCTCAACGGTTGCTGGGATCGAAACGCAAGAATCTCGGGCGATATTTTTGGTGGATCGTTGTATGTGCACAAAATCATGCAATGATCGATCAAATATTCGGGCCTTTGCGAAAGGAGGTTATTGTAAGCTAAGTGAAGGACCTCAATCTAGACAATTTGATGTTCTTACCGTCTCTTAGCTAACATAATAGTTGCTCGTATTACTTGAGTCGTTTCCTTCTCAAAGCACATCTCCAAGGTTTAGCATATAGAAGTCGGTGTGGATGGCTTCATAGCATCATACTTGGAATTGGAGTCTTTGTACAGGAAAACCAGAAAAGCCGAGGATCGAGAACAGCCGATTGAAGGAAGCTACGGTGAAAACAAGGAAAATGAGGATGAAGACATAAAAAAGGACGGAGAAAATTAGGTCAGGTTTGTAATTCAGGACCTTACATATCATGTTTGCGTTCTGAGTATGGGATTTGAACATGTAATCTGTATGAGATATGACTATGTGATATTGGGCACGTGATATGGAAGATTGTTGTCAAACTGTGACTGTTGTCTTTTGGATCAGATATAGCCCTTCATGTCGCGCTTCTTTCTATGTCAGAGCCTTTTCTGTATCTTGTATCCGTGTATACTGGATGTGAATTGGACTAGCCCTGAGTAGGGAGTAGGCTCTGATTTGGACTTGGCTGAGATGGCAAATAATGTAAGGCATTCAGAATCAGCTTTAGATTGAGTTTCGGACAACATTCTCTCCTACTTTTCATATTCAAATCAACCAATCATTCTTTTTTCTAGTCTATTTTATTCTGAACAAGATTGATGTCTGACTATATTCATGTTGTCGTGCATTAGCAAATCAAAATCAAAATTGTCCTACATCTAGCGCATCATCAGAAATTATCTTTTTCATCAGTAATGCTCTGGCTTTCAATCCTATTATGTTTGGCAACATTAGCCGTCCTGGAAGTTATTGAAATTGGCTCGACTCAACAGATTTTGCAGAAACCTTACTCACTCATATACTTTTCCGCTCCTGATTGCCGATATTGCGCAGACTTTAATCCGGACTTTGAGTACATCTCCACACTCTACAACGGAAATGAGAACCTCCAGGTCGTCAAGGTGAACGGTAGAGTCCACAAAGATCTAGTAAAGTTGTTTGAGGTGGCAGCATTCCCCACGCTCAAGCTTTATGACACAACACAAAAGAAAGTACTCACATATTCAGATCCTAGAACGGTGGAAGATATTGAGAGGTTTCTTCAAGATAAAACGGATGCCATTCCCCAGTTGGACAATATCATTACGGTCGTAGAAGAGGTTGCTACTCCAAAAGATGTGGAAGCCTTGAGTTCCCATGGAAAGGTGCTTTTAGTGTTTATTTCACGACAAAGTTATGACTGGTCGACCTATTACTATCCTGGCCACTATTACCAAAGGTTGTCCAGAGAGTTTCCAGAATTAAAATTTGGAATTGTTTTTGCCGACGAGGTTGGTACAGAGTTGATGGAGCAGTACCATATCAGCAATATGCCTTCGGCAGTGTTTTTGGACGGACCAGCGGTCAAGATTCTTAACACCGTCTCTACTAACCAAATGGTAAATTATAAACTCACTGAGGAGATGATCAGAAAGTTGATTGTGAATGCTGACATCAAGGAGGAGAACCTCTGGTTCGAGAACGTCGATGCACTTGCTCAGTATGCTGCTTCGGTGGAATTTGATGGTCACAAACAGCGGAAGGCCGGCATGAATTTCATAGAAAGCAGAGAATTAAATTTGGATGCTGATGAGGAGTACGAGCTTCTACTCTCTAAGATTGGTCTCTAGTATTCTCTGAGATTTTCAACAATTGAATTTTTGGGGGAGCAATGCCATATAGTAAATGGAGTCTTTTCTCATTTTATTAATTTGACCCGATTATACAAACAATCCAAGTTCAACTTTCTGTTAATATGGTAAGTCGCCTCTCTTCCATACTGCATATAGACTATTGACAGCTGTAATTCACTGCTCACAGTCAACCAACATAGCAACTAGATTCTTACACAATGAACATTTTTAGGCTTGTGGCAGATCTCTCGCACATGGCGAGTCATCTCATCTTGCTATACTCTATACACCGTAATAAGTCCATCAATGGCTTGTCCTTGAGTACGCAGATTCTTTACGTGGTTGTGTTCGTGTTGAGATACCTCGATGTGTTTACCAGTTACTTCTCTCTTTACAACACGTTCATGAAACTTTTCTTCGTGGGGTCTTCCGCATACACGGTTTATTTGATGACGAGAAAATACCAGAAAACCATCCGCGAGAACATCGACACGTTTCCCGTTCGGTACTTGGTAATTCCCTCAGCTGTGATGTCGTTGATTTTTACTCACGCCTACACGTTCAGAGAGGTGACATGGTCGTTTTCTATTTGGTTGGAGTCTGTTGCAATCATTCCTCAGTTGTATATGTTGCAGAGAACGGGCTCTGCGGAGAACATCACCACTCATTACATTTTTGCATTGGGGATTTACCGAGCATTGTACATTCCGAACTGGATCTATCGTTACTTTTTCGAAGGCTGGTCTGACTACATTTCTATTTTGGCTGGTATTTTGCAGACGATTGTGTACTCTGACTTCTTCTACATCTACTATACCAAGGTCATGCAGGGTAAGAGTTTCGAACTTCCCGTGTAGATCACCAAGAATATGCAAGAAGGTAGTAGAAGGCTCAAAAGAGAAAGAGGATGAGAAAGAGGATGAGAAATTGAATGAAGGAGAAGAAGGAAAGAGTAAGTGGATTGAGGATGGGAGACAAAAGGAAATGTGAAATATAACTTCATTTTTAAGTGAACTTATCTTCCAGTTCTCAGCTCTTCCCAAATTTTCAGTCGAACTGAATTGTATAGTATCGAAGAAACGTCACATCAATCTGAGAATAGTCTACTCTACCTAAATTGCGTCTTAATGTAATTCATTTCTAGCTCGTGCATTAATCTCTCTTCAATGGATAGTACTCCTTGCGCACACCATCTTTCGTGACAATGAAGATCTCTAGACCGTCACCCACCTGAATATGTCTTTCAGTGGCGGACGTGAATGCATCCTTAACCAACTCAATGACCTCCTCCAAGCTCAAAAAGCGGATTGGTCTCTTTTCTTTTCCGTCAGTTCCTGGAACATACTGATTCTTGAAATTGACCTGGTTGTCGAGGAATGGCATGATTAACGAAGCAGCAGCACCTCCGGCTCTACACTGTTCACGCTCGTATGAGCCAACTGGGTCATACGAGTACACGGCTCCCTTTCCTTCTTCGTCCAAACCTGCAATAAGTGTACTAACATAAAATGGGAAGAAACGTTTACCGTACAACAAATGCTGGATGTATCTGGCAGCACTCTTGATGGTCAACTTCTTGTTGTTATTGTCGAACTTATACCACTTGTACGAGGTCTTGAAACGGTCAATTAAAGCGGCACCATCTGCGGCGAATCCGTTGGCGGTCATCACGATGTCGTCACCAACGTCGAAGATCTTGGGCTCGTACCGCGAGTCAATGTTATAGCCAGACACAATACGAGTGTCTCCTGCCAAAACAGCAAAGTCCTCACCAGCGATTCCAAGCACCGTTCCTCCATTGTCTGTGTATGGGTTAAATCTGTGTTCGATGGGCACAGAAGATCTCTCTGCGGAGTATTCTGAAGCGACTGTGCTCATTGTGGTGATATAATGTGTAATTGGCTAATCCAGAATGGTGGTGGAGAATGCCAGTTGATTAGTTGACTGGACTTGAGAATTGAGACTTGAGTAGTCGCCACTTAGTGCAGGCAGGACAAGCAGGTGGAGAGAAAGAAACCAAAGGAACAAGAAGAAAAATGAAGGAAATCACTATCAGGTGAAAAGGAGAAAGAATAGAAAATTTCGAAATAAAAAATTATAGCCAAAATGCTAAACAAAATTAAAAAATGAAGTAATCTAAATCAAGAAAACTTTGTTCTCGAATAGATTTTCATCTACGCTAATGTTTAATAATATGTACATTAATCTAGTATTTACAGTTTAGGCAGATTTCTCGCTCTGGATCCGAGAGATGTAGGTCTTAGAAATCACATTCCACGATCTCATGTACTTCTCCAAACACTGATTGATACAGCCATTTTGTTGCGCCGTGATAGAGTCTTGAGGGTGTAAAATGCACTTATCGAAGCAGTTCTGTGTGATCTTGTTGACCAATTCCGTGGCGTTAGCCACCGCCAACTCCTGGCTGATCTGCTCTTGGAGCTGTGTTTTAATCTGCTGAGATTGCAGCGATGCCGCCTGGGAGGAAGCGCTTCCAAAGAGTGCCATGGCTGGATATGGTGAACTGCCAGTAGTATGCCGAAGTTAGTAAAATTGTTTTGGTTAGCACACGTCTTGACTGGATAGGTAGTAAGGTCTGAGTTTTAGTAACAGATATTCTGGATTTTCTTCTGGGATTCATGGATTTGTTTCGATTTTCTAATATTTGTTTCTGATGCTTGTCGGATTTTGATGTTTCGTCATTTTGCAAGACGTATTTGTTGCCAAATGTTTGAATTTTGAATAGGTTATACCCGACAGCATTCTTATTTATTCTTGGGCTTCCAACAGTAGCAAGTAATGATATCTGACTATATAATCTTGTCTTCCTATTATTCTTATTTTTTATTTCACGAATTTACTCCTTGACATGCTCAGCCAATCTCATTCCACATTTGAACTAGTGGGCCGTACTGACACTCACTTGAGAGCTTACAGCCACATGGATTGCCATACAAATACATTAGTGATTCATTTTCACGTGCAACCAGACATAAGTGGTACATTTGATTCAGCTACAAATTATCATATCATCTGAAAGTTTTACCTTGGATTCTAAGGCATGAACAACCCGACTTTAGAGGTATCTAAGTATTGTACATCTCACAAGCAACATTGCCATATCGTCTAGTGCGATATGCAGTGATCGCGATAAGAAAACTAATTCTGGATACACGCATTATCTTAATTATACTTAAGATTCATCAAAAAATGGCCCTGGCTGCTCTGGCTGCACTGGAAGTAACACCAATCGCCGATGAAGATGCCCACCTTTTTGTTTTGGTCCATGGGCTTTGGGGAAGTCCGAAGCATATGCTGGTTGTGGAAAGAGCACTCAAGAACTCGCTTGCTGAAGTTTCTAACGAGAGAATTATCACTCTCAAGCCCTCGTCGTTCCGGTTCTGGAAAACATACGATGGAATCGAAAGATGTGCTGAGCGGGTCATTGCTGATTTACTTTACGAGATCGAGATTTTAAAAGAGAAAGACCACTTGAAAGTATCCAAGATCAGTATCATTGGATATTCGTTGGGAGGCTTAATTTCTAGATTTGTCGTGGGAAAATTGTTTTCTATGGGATTCTTCGATGAAGTATCCCCAGTGTTTTTCTGTACCTTTGCTACTCCTCATGTAGGTGTGCATTTCTTCAGACCCAACCTCTTTGATTATGTGGCCAACAGGTTAGGCAAGCTCTTGTTCGGCTATACTGGTCTACAACTATTTGTAGCCGACAATGATTCATTGCTTGTAAGAATGGCTGATCCAGAATCGGCCTTCTTTCAAGGGTTGGAGCTTTTCGAGTCCAGATTGCTATTGGCCAATGTCAAAAATGACCGAAGTGTGGCATTCTACACGAGTTATATCACTGAGTTTTCGCCATTCGACCAAATCGATTCTGTCAACATCAGATATTTGAAGGACTTACCCCCCTCGAGGATTGGAGTTACTAAGGTATGGCCCAAATTCATAGACATGGAGAAATCACACCGGGTTGAGAATCCCCAAGAATTTCAAGGAAACAGACAGGAAGCCACCTCCATCATTCGATCCAACAAAATTCTTCGTGGTACCATTCTCCTTTCAGCAGCAGTTATATTAGTGCCCTTTTATATCCCTCTAATCATCTGCTTGTCGCTTTACGTCTCCGGATATAGTGCCTTAAAAGTGAAATTGCTTAGATCAATGAGGATAGAGGAGCACTGGAAGGAAGTTCGCCTGTCTGTGTATCACGAAGGTGTAATTGACTCGGAGCATGCAGAGCAGGGTGAATCCAGAAGAAAGCAAAGACACAATTTGGCCAAGCACGAAACCTTCAAAGGCGATACTTCAAACTTCACCGAAAGTGCCATGGAGGGTATGTTGTTTGCAGAAGACGAATTTGTTGGAGGTCAGTCCAAGATTATAGAAGAGAACGAACCGTCCGACGAAGAAGATAAAGATTCAAACAAAGTTGTTTGTATGGAAGCACACGATGAGGAGCAAGCCGAGCTTTCAGAGTCGGACTCAAACCAAACCAACAAATCGTTATTTGCATCCTTTTTGAGAAAGAAGCATATTATCGACATTCTGACAGATAAAAATGACCGGGTAGTGAGGGAGCATGTGGAATCATTGAGAAACAACGACTTGTCAAAGATTCCGCTCTTTTCCGAAGATAGCAAGCTTGACTTGCTTGAAGAGCAGAAAATAATCGTGAAAAATTTAAACAAATTGGACTGGATTAAGATCGCCGTTTACCACGATCTGTTCAATGCGCATGACGGAATAGTTGCCAGAAGAGGAGAAAAATCAAATCCCAAGGGCACTTGCACGATTTATCTTTGGGCATCTATTCTTCGGAATCATATCCGGGACCACATTTGAAAAGTTCACGGTATTTACAACCATTGACAACAGTTAAAGGTACTTTTATATTGGAGCATTCTACTATATCAAGGCATATTTGTGCACCATGGATAGGCTATACGGGTAATTGTGCTGAAGATAAAATCGAGAATGATGAAAGGCATTAGAAACAAAAAAGTTTTCAAGATAATTAACAATATTCTGTATTTCTTCAGTAAGCTCTTTTAACAGTAGGTTGAGCAGGTTATCCACTACCTTTGCAAGAACCAAGCAAGTTTGCTACATGCACCACTTTCTAAATATACCTTAAGCAAAGTTCCCGATCCTCAAGACCTACTTGTTAGAATCCAATGAGGAGCTTCAATTTGCCATCTTCTAGAAGAGCAGTAGACTTGTTGACCACGCGATTTCGTCCGGCGTCTGTCAATTTGTCTAGTGTCAATCTGGCAAGGTTGCTATCAACTCGAACTCGCCAACAGCAATGGAACGGGTACGAAGGCAACAGTTCCAATTCCTCGAGGAGAGGTCTTCTCATCAATTTATGTGTGTTTTCCGGAGCGATTTCCGCTTATAATCACAAGGACTTCATTCTCAATGATGTTTATCCAGTGAATAATACCATACACGGACTTAAACCTATCCAGGCTGCCGACACCTGGGAGAATGGACTTTATCAAGCATCTCAGAAAGAGGAGAAAGATCTTTTCTATGAATTTAGACAGAAACGGCTCTCGGAGAGTTCGTTTTTCTTGAGGATTTTCTACCACATCAAATTTGCACTAACAGATTACGTGGTGGACCCATGCATTACCATTGCTAGATTTTTGGAGTTGACAGCCATTTTCGTTCCAGTACTTTTATCGGCACCAATCTGTTGGATCGGAAGTAAAGATCGCAGAACCGGCGAAGATGTTCGCAGTGGAGCAAAGCTTTGGTTTAGATACTTGCGATGGAGTGCTGAGCATGCTGGTGCATCATTCATAAAATTGGGCCAGTGGGCAGCCTCCAGAACTGACATTTTTTCCAAGGAAATGTGTGAGGAATTATCCCATTTACATTCCAATGCAAAAGCACACTCGTTTAAGAAAACGAAGCGTATCCTCAGCGATAGTTTCGGCATGCCATTTGACGAAATTTTCGCCGAGTTTCAGGAGAAACCCCTTGGAGTGGGTGCTATTGCACAGGTGTATTTGGCAAAACTTTCAGACAAAGCGATTGAGAAGGTCAGGACTGAAGGAGATCAAAAAGTTCAGCTCACATTGGACCCTCAAAACAAGGAACAGACTCAGTTTTGGGAAAATGTGGTTGTTACACAACAAGAACGTGCTATTGACTCGAAACAAGCGGTTGCAATCAAAGTGTTGCATCCAAATGTAGAGGTGAAAATCAATAGAGATCTTCGTATCATGAGCTTTTTTGCAAATGTCATCAATGTGATTCCGACTATGGAGTGGCTCTCGCTTCCAGATGAGGTCGAGCAATTCTCTATATTGATGCGTTTACAGCTTGATCTTCGAATCGAAGCTCTCAATTTAGAGAAGTTTCGCCACAACTTCAGAAACAGGCTTGATATTCATTTCCCAAAGCCTTATTTGAATTTCAGTACTAGAGATGTGTTGGTGGAAGACTACGTTCAAGCGATTCCAATGTCCAAGATGTTGTCTTTGAAAGACAATTTCGGAAAAAATCTCTCTAAGGAAATCAGTGATAAAGGTCTTGATTCCTTCTTGCAGATGTTAATTATAGACAATTTTGTTCACGCAGATCTTCATCCTGGAAATATGCTTGTGAGATTTTACAAGAATGAGCATTTCAAACACAAAAAGGAGTACAAGATTGTCAAGTCTAGTAACGAACATGAAACAAACAGAATCACCGAGGAGCTTTTGGCATTGGGAGATGACGATAAGGCGTGGTGTAAGAGATTAGAAGAGTTATATGAGAGTGGATACCATGCAGAGATTTGCTTCTTGGATGTTGGGCTAATTACTGAGCTTAACCAGATGGATAGAGTCAACTTCATTGATTTGTTCAAAGCTTTGTCCGAGTTTGATGGTTACAGGGCTGGAGAGTTAATGGTGGAGAGATCAAGAACACCTGAAACGGTGATCAACAAGGAAATCTTTGCTCTCAAGGTGGAAAAGTTGGTGGACAGAATGAAACAGAGAACCTTTACCCTTGGTAACATCAGCATCGGAGATTTGTTGGACCAGGTTTTGGGAATGGTCCGGTCTCATCATGTGCGCATGGAGGGAGATTTCATCACGGTGATTGTTGCTATTTTGTTGTTGGAAGGAATAGGAAGACAGTTGGACCCACAGTTGGACTTGTTTGCAAGGTTCGTATACGCATTTGTATTTGGCTTCCCCACCGAGAACGAATTGAGTTTTAGTTTTACCTAACGGGCAGCCCATGAAAACTCACACTACTAACACGACAGCTCTTTGCCTGTTTTGAGAAAATTGGGAGCTCTGAAAGAAGGCAGAGACATTTTAAGTGATGAAGATTCTCTTAATATGATCAAGGTTTGGGTCGCACTTGAGGCCAGACAATTGATCCACGCTTCGATTCAAGATGTATGTATTCTCTGTGATTCTGCTAATTTGGAGATGATAGTCCTTTCCTCCATTTTTGGAGAATTTTTTTTTCTTGTTAACTTACTAACTTTTAGATTCACGCATTAGTGAAGGCAGATATGTTGAGTCCCAACGTCTGAGTATTGCATATTGACTGTGGAGGAAATGTGCACTAGTCGTGGGTCAGTGGAATTGTCATTCTTTCTTTCAACTTCTATTTCTCGCTTCTATAAACAATGGCTTCTAAACCACCAGGACAGTGCTGCATTGAGACCAACTTCCACGAGGGAACTACTCAAGGTAAACTGGAGACCATTTTCGGATTGGATACTTATGTTGTAGGCAATTCCGAGTCTAGATTCATTGTGATTGCTACCGATATTTATGGCCACAAGTACAACAATGTGCGTTTGATTGCCGATCAATTCGCTAAGGATGGTTACAAGGTGTACGTTCCAGATATTTTGAAGGGAGATCCAGTAGTTCCGGGCGATGATTTGCCAAAATGGCTCCAAAATCACACTTTGGAGATCACAGAGCCAATTTACGTTGGATTCTTGTCTAAGCTCCGTGAGGAGGTTGGCAAATCTGCTTTCATTGGCTCAGTTGGTTACTGTTTCGGTGCAAAGTACGTCATTCGCCAATTGAGCGCTGATGGCTTGATTGATGCCGGTGCCATTGCTCACCCTTCTTTCGTTGGCATTGAGGAGGTTGCTGAGATCAAGAAGCCTCTTCTCATTTCTGCCGCCGAGACTGACTCTATTTTCCCTGCTGAGTTGAGACGCCAAACCGAGGACAAGTTGGTCGAGATTGGTGCCAGATACCAGCTTACCTTGTTCAGCGGAGTCGCCCACGGTTATGCTGTCAGAGGCGACATGTCGGACCCAGTGGTGAAGTACTCGGCAGAGAAGACTTTGAGCGACCAGATTGTGTGGTTCGGCTTGTTCTAGATATATTGCAGAGCAAGTGGGCCTATGTAGAGGTGTTATTACCTATTAGACTTCGTCAGTATTACAGTATATGATTTCGAAATTGACACATGCATGACATGTAGATCACGAAGTACCTTGGCACTTGTACATTTGACGATTACTATCCTTTTACGTATCCTATTGTTCTCAATTCCGTAATCTGAAGCCGTACGCGGAACTGCAACATATTTGTGCCGAAGTGCGATAACATATATAGCACATTATCACCAACAGTTAACTTTTCTTTCGTTTTCAATTCAGCTAAAACTCAAAAAATGAAGTCAGAACTGGATTTGCCTATCCATAGCAAGGGTTCGAGAACTAAAAGGAGCCCTTGGTTGTTCAGGGTAGCCATGTTGTGCATCGTAGTTGCTCCTTCCGTCATTTCGCTACTTTCAGGTACATATTCATCTCCTGAAGTCAAGATCAAGCTCTCGGCCATCAAATCTTCTTTTGGAATATTTGGAGATAACGATAAAAATCCTGACTCCCTTTGTCCTATTGTCGATAAGGTCGACCCGAAGGATTTCATCTATGAGAGTGACACCTTAGATAAGATCCTCCACGATGAAGGTTTCCGGAACGCCTCAATGGAGAAGTTGCTTGAGTCTGTTAGGTATCCTACGCAGATCTACGATGACATGATAAATCCCAATTCGGCCGAAACACTTGAAGAGCTCTACAAATTGGAACCCAGATGGAAGGAGATGGAGAAGTTTCATGGATATTTGAAGGAAGCCTTCCCTTTGGTGCATAAGCACTTAAAATTGGAGAAGGTCAATAAGTTTGCTTTAGTTTACACGTGGGAAGGCAGTGACTCCAGCAAGAAACCTATTTTGTTGACTGCTCATTATGATGTTGTGCCAGTCCAGGAAGAGACACTCGACCAGTGGAAGTATCCACCATTCACGGGAGGTTTTGATGGAAAATACCTCTACGGACGTGGAGTTTCCGACTGCAAGGACTTGCTTATTGGGCTCATGGAGACCATCGAGCTTTTGCTCACTGAAGGAAAGTTCGACCCTAAGAGGACAATAATCTTGGGTTTTGGCTACGATGAGGAAGCTCTGGGAACGGGTGCATTTGAAATTTCGAAGCATCTTATTTCGAAATATGGCCCAGACTCTTTATTCCAGATCATTGACGAAGGAGACTCGGGTATTACAGAGTACGAAGGTAACAAGTACATTTTGCCTGCTACAGGCGAGAAGGGTCACTTGGACTCTGTCATTGAACTTTACACCCCTGGAGGACATTCATCCATTCCGCCAGCACACACTTCAATTGGACTTTTGTCCAAGTTGATTAGTGAAATCGAAGATAAGGAATTTGAGAGTATTATCTCCAACAGCAACCCGGTCTTGAACCAATTGCAATGTGTGGCTGAACACTCCAAAACGGTTGACGCAGAGCTCAAAAAGAACATTCTTAAGGCACACTTGGACATCAATGCTAACTCGAAGCTTTTGGACTTTTTGACCAAAGATCTCGAGTCGAAGTACTTAGTTACTACTTCTCAGGCAGTGGATATTATCCATGGAGGAGTCAAGTCCAATGCTTTGCCTGAGCATGTTTCTGTACTTATAAATCATAGAATTGCCATCGAAGAGTCCGTTGCTTCTACTGGGCAGAAGGTTGTGGATCAGATTGTTGATTTTGCCAAGAGATACGACTTGGGTGTGGTTTATGATGGAGATGTGCTCATCGAGAAAACCGAAAAGGGCTACTTCAACTATTCGTTGGTGGAGCCTTTGGAGCCTGCACCTGTGACTCCTATGGGTGACGAAATCTGGAACGTCTATGGCGGTTCGTTGCGTTACTTGTACGAGGATTTGGTTTTCCCAGACTCGAAAGAGACATATATCTTTGCACCATACATCAGCACTGGAAATACCGACACCAAATCATACTGGGATTTGACTAGAAATATCTTCCGTTATGCTCCCGGCCTCGAGACTCCTCATGGGAACATCCACTCCATTAATGAGAGATTGAACTTTGAGGGTCATCCACTCATCATTGCTTTCTACTACTATTACTTGCAAATTGTTGACCAGCTTGCAGATCCTGTCAATTGAATGTTATTTAGATATTAATAAAAAAATAAATCTATAATTCCATTCTCCAGAATAAACCAATTCTGCATTTTGATTTTTCCTAGTGATTCCATCCTTCATACTTATCATCTTACTCCATATTACGAACCGCATCTCAACTGTATGTAGTGCACAAGACTTCTATAGTACTTTTTTTTTTCAAAGACCTTCAGCACTTAACAACCATGCCCACTGAACTTGAAGAATTAGTTGAGTTTTTGCATTCGCCACAGCCTGCTGTTGTCCAAATTGCTCTCGATAACCTTGTTGGCTTCTCACAGGGTCCTCACCAGCAGGTTTTTGCTTACGCTGACTATGAGGCCATCAAAGATTTGAAAAACTTGTCCCAAACAGAACAGAAAACTACCGTCACCCAAGCAGTGACTATCTTGGCTAACTTGTGTGACGATTTAACTATGAGAAAACTTATTGTCGAAGACGTTAAGTACCTCGAGTTCTTGGTATCTGCAATCATCAGACCTACCAACACCAACGCCGACTTAATGTGCATTTTGTTAGCCAACTTGGCCAAAAACGACGCCATCACCAAAATTTTCGACATCAGAGTCAAGCTATCTGATGAGCAGAAGAAAATATTTGCTCTGGACCATGCCATGGATTGTCTTATGGACTGTTTCGTTAAAGGTTCAGACAGAACTTTGAACAAATTTGCCGACTTTGACTACTTGGCTTACTTCTTTGCTGATATCTCTCGTTTCGAGCTTGGCAGAACATATTTTGTCACCGAACAGGCATATGACGAAGTTGTTCCCATCTCCAAGTTGCTTGTTTTCACTGAGAAGTACGACTCCAAAATTAGAAGAGAAGGTGTGGCATCCACCATCAAGAACTCGTTGTTTGATGTTGACAGACACTCCACATTGGTTTCAGATGACAAAATCAACCTTTTGCCTTATCTTCTTTTGCCTATTGCTGGCCCTGAAGAAATTGACGAGGACGATATGTTCAACTTACCTGATGAGTTGCAATTGCTTCCTCCAGATAAGAAGAGAGACCCCGTGGATTCTATCATTGGTACTCATTTGGAGTCGCTTTTGTTGTTGTGTACAACTAGAGAAATGAGAGAGCATTTGCGTGAAAAGTCCGTCTACCCATTGGTCCGTGAACTCCATAAGAGTGCAGACTCTGAAGAAGTGACCGACTTGTGTGATAGATTGGTGCAGATGTTGATGAGAGATGAGGCATCAAAGGATGACATGGATGTTGACGAGGAAGAGGAAGACGATGACGATGATGACAAGATTGTCGAGATCATGTAAAGTAGCTAGCGATCTTGGATCATGTATATTATAGAATGGGAAGGACTCTGTATGTGAAATGTGTAGCAGCTACTCCTCCTTGAGAGTAAGCTTTCCATCGACCAACCTGAAATTCAGCTTGACAATGGTGATGATGCGGAGTTTGTTGTCCTTGTGGGTGCTGATTCTGCTCTTGAGTTTCAAAAGCAACTCCTTGGTGGTGAGAGGGTTGTTGCGGACAATATCCAACACCTCCCAGGTTGTTACCAACTCTCCGTTTGGTCCAGCATTGTTCAAATCTCCAGCAGCTGAATTGTCCGGTGGGGGAGATGCACTAGGACTCTTTTCGTCCCTCTTTGTTTTCTTGGGCGAGGGAGTGTCGAATGTCTGTGGTCTCTTCTTAGCCTGTGGGTTCCACTCGCCAGGCTGGAAGCCTCTTAAAAACTGTTTGGGAGCTTTTATAACAATGTAGCCGTTTGCGGCGCTCGAGACGAAGAATGAACGAGGACGCAATGGGTCACTCCCAGCAACCTCGTCGGTAGGTTCTGTTTTGACGTTGAACTCACTCTCAGACTCTTCTTCACTTTCCAAGTCTGATTGAGAAACGTATGGGTTTATCTGTTCGTTATCATCAGAGTCGTATACACCTCCCTCGGTACGGTTCAAAACCTTCTTCAACTTCTTACCTTCCTTGTCAACCTTTCTGGATTTCTCCACCTCAAACAAGTCGTTCAAGTCATCTCCACTATCGTCACCGTCCAGTTGGCCTTCGAAGGTTGCGGCCTTGAGCATCTCCTTCTTAATTTTCTTTTCCGACAATTTGTTCTCTTCCTCGTCACCGTCCATAATGGGCGCCTCCTCATCATCGGCAAACTCTTCTTCGAAATCCAAGTCGTCGTGGTCAGAGTCTCGTCCATTGGACGAGGAGCCACCCTGGACCGTCCGCATACGGTATCTGCTACCAGTAGAGCTCTGGCTAAGCTCCAGCGGACGCACAGGAGCCGAATAACCGGAGTTTCTGAACCGAGCGTCACCACCCTCCTCGTCCATGTGCTTCATCAACCAACGAGGAGCTGACTGGTTCTTTTCCATCTTCGCCTCCGCTTCTTCCAACGTCAACGTGGCATATCTATTTCTGGGTGTGAACTTGTAGACCTTTTCCGCAGGCACCATCTTGAAGCCGTCCTTATCGAAGACAAAGAGAACATGGGTAGATTCCGACAGACCTGCCTCGTAGCTGCCTACATAAACGTTCTTGCCGTCATAGTCCTCAATTACCCAGGGGTAGTACTCCTCGTACCTGAGTTTACGTTTCTTCTCGTCCATCATGTGCACCTGCTTGGTTTTCCTCTTGAACAAGTTTCTCCGGTGTCTTCTGGCGCCTCCATCGGGAGCTACCTGCGACATGTCTGCTGGCTGAATGATGTTACCCTCCTCGTCGACGTATGTAGGCTCGGTAACTGTTTGGCTGATGCCCCCACCTTCTTTGCGGCGCTTATCCATTTCTTCTCGTGAAAGATGGAACTGGATGTTCTGTGGATCTTTACGGTGCAAACGAACAGGTTTGGTGAAGTTTTTGACAATATCTACGTCCTGCTTGGTCTGGAACCGCATGATGTGGTTTCTAGTATCCTTCAACTCTTCCCTAGAACATGCCTTGAGAGGAATCACGTTCCATTCACCGCCAGCCGAGGACTTGGGCGTGGGACTCATTTGGGGCGAGGCACTGGTAGCTGGCGATCCGGTCTCAGGCTCAGGTTTGATGCCGGGGTCTTTTTTGACTGAAGGCTGGCTCATGGTGCACTGGTAACAAGGAAGGGAAGTTTCACTTGAATCGCATTTGTGTGGTAGTCTGCAGGCTGGATGCAAATCCACCTGGTCGTTCTTGGTGGATTTAGGTGGGTGTGTGAAGGGATGGATGTGGTAGGTTCTGCTGAAATTTTATTGTGATGTTGGTTTGCAGATGGTGAGATTGTGAAGTTCTCTTTTAGGAGTTCCGAAGTTTCGAAGTTTTGGATTCTCGGATTTTGGATTCTTCTTTGTTAGATGAGTGGTGGTGTCTTAATTTCCATGATGTTGGTGAAGAGGGAATTATATGGGCAAAAGTACAAAATGGAAAGAGGAAATGATTGATTTTGCCTTGAATCGTTTAAAAATAATTTTTGAGGTAGCAGAATTTGTTGAGTTATGGAGATTCGTGACGCTGGCAAAAAGTGACATTAGTAACCAGTGTAACGTGAACTAAATATTTTGCCCTGCGGACGATTCATCTACTCATTCTTTCTATGTTCCCTTTCGATTCTGAACTGCAATCAAAACTGTCAACTCTATCCTTTATTTTCTTCATTGACAATTATCTCTTCCTACCCTTTCTAATCTCTCTCTATCTTAGTTCGCTGTACCCCAGACCAGATCCGCGAACCTTCACATAGAGGCCGGTTCCGGCGAAGTTTTTTCAAATCCGGAGTTTCAATTACATATCGTGCTTCACCAAGAAACATCCTAAACTCCACCAAAATGACCAATAATGAAGAAAAGCCTCCCCCACCAAAGTATCTTGGCTTTGTTGCGGGAATGTTCTCGGGAGTTACTAAGAATGCCGTGGGCCATCCATTCGACACGGTGAAAGTAAGACTTCAAACTTCAGAAGGCAGATTCAAGGGTCCCATGGACTGTGTCTGGCAGACTTTCAAAGCAGAAGGCATCAAAGGTTTTTACAAAGGTTTTACTCCTCCCTTGGTGGGGTGGGTGCTCATGGATTCCGTCATGTTGGGATCTCTTCACTTGTATAGAAGATTGTTGAAGGAAAACGTCTACCATGACGAGAAAAAGTTGCCATTGTCTGGTCACATTATGGCAGGTTTGGGTAGTGGCTGGACAGTCTCGTTTGTAGCTGCGCCAATCGAACAATTCAAGGCCAGACTCCAGGTGCAATACGATGCCAAATCTAGAATATACTCTGGTCCTATTGACGTCGCTAAGAAGTTATGGAAGATTTCACCATTGACATGGTACACTGGACTCTTTGGAACCATGGTGTTTAGAACTAACTTCATCTTTTGGTGGGGTTCCTATGAGGTGTTTACCAACTGGTTCTCGGAAAATACCAAGTTGTCAAAACCTTCCATCAACTTTTGGGCAGGCGGTTTATCCGCTACTGTTTTCTGGATCTTTGCATACCCTGCCGATGTTGTCAAGCAAGTCATCATGACTGATAGTCCTATTAAGTCTGAGAAGAAGTTTCCACATTACATGGATGCTGTCAGATACATTTATAGAGAAAGAGGCTGGAGAGGTTTCACCAGAGGTTTTGGACCCTCCATTTTGCGTTCATTCCCAGCTAATGCTGCTGCCTTAGCTGCATTTGAGGCGGTCATGCGTTTCTTGCACTGATCAATGAACTGGCATGAAAGTCTAAGAATGTTGACAATCAGCATTTCTCAAGACTTAGGTATCACCGCAGAGTGATAATCAAGCAATCACATTTGAAGAAATCACTGGTCCTGCAAGGCCAATGTATTGGATAGGACGAATAGGAAAGCCACAAGGGCCCCCCATACGCAAGATCAAGCACATCACAATATCTTCGGTTTCGTTACATGACAACTCTTTTTGCATATTTATTAAATTAGAAGCACATCAAGCAGTCATTTCCTGTATATCTGAAGTTTCAGCATCATTCTCTTCGGATTCTGTCTTTTGTTCCCAAGGCTTAAGTCTGGACTTTGCTTCCAGCTTTGATCCCTGGTCACTCAAAACAGTATCGGGAATCTGCTTGATTCCTGGCACTGGCTTTCCTGAGACTATAAGATCCACCAATTGCTGATAATTAGACGAATAAGGAGCATCTTGGCTCTGTTCAGTGGACTGTGAGTTGGCACTGGCTTTCTCATTTCCATTCTCAATTGTAGCACTATCTACCTCTACTGAATCGTCAACGTAGGTGATTTTTCCTCCATTCTTTCTTTTCCACGCATAGTAGTCATCTAAATTCAAAATATTACCCGTCTTTGAGCAAAAAAAGAACAGCTTTGCCTGGTCAATAAGTTGCTGTTTTTGTGGTGGAGGAATCAGCTTGACAGACGGATCATTCTCTTGGAGCAGACTCAAATGGCCATTCAAAATTTCGGATAGTCCTTCTTGAAACTCCTGGAAAGAGTCCCAATCATACTGTTGAAATTGGAGATACACACTTTCCTGTGAGTCACCCATGGTTTGTTGGAGATAACAATTAAGATGGGTGGAACTTACTACTATCATACACCCGTACACCCCGAGAATAGCTCCCCGTTCTCCATTGTTGGTGGTGTGATGGTGAGTACCGTGGTGGTATGAGGGTAAATCCCTTAGATTGAACTGCTTAAATTAGTTCTTTTTTTATTTTGAAACACTAGCGCTGAGTTGATGTTTCTGATCTTGATTTAAACAGTATGTAACTCCTTGATTGGGGTTGCGTATCCAATGAATTCTATAGTGAAAAAAAGAAAAAAACGATAAAACAATTGCTCTGAATGACGTCCAAAACCACTTGGCTCTCTCTTCCTCTTGCTGAGAACTTTCCCATTACATCTTGTTCAATTATTTAACCCAACCTGTCGAGTCTGTATAATGTGCACTACGTAACGGTACTTGTCAAGACTTAAGACTACTTTGCACTACTTTAGTCATGTCAGGGAAGAGTGTTCCACAGACGACTTTGAAGTCGCTAGTTTTCAATCCAGTAAGTCTCGGAATACTTCTCCGATTCGGCTTCTTCTTCTTTGGCCTCTATCAAGATGCACATATGCCCGTCAAGTATACCGACATTGACTATGTGGTATTCTCCGATGCTGCCGAATATGTGTACGAGTCTGCCTCACCATACAAAAGAGAAACCTATAGGTACACGCCATTGCTCGCGTGGATGCTCGTTCCGAACTCGTTAGGTGACCTCTTCTACCATTATGGTAAACTTTTATTCATGTTCTGTGATATCTTGACTGGAATCTTGATTGCAAGACTACTCCCAACCAACACCAATACTAAGACAACTTTGGGGCTCCCAATTAGCAAAAGGACTGTTCTTCTGAGTCTCTGGCTCCTCAACCCGATGGTCATCACAATTAGCACCCGAGGATCATCCGAAAGTGTCTTGACGTTTATCATCATGATTGCTGTCAATAGTTTGGTGTGTGGTCAATACACAGAGTCTGCCATCTGGCTTGGATTGGCTACTCACTTCAAGATATATCCGATTATCTACCTTCCCACGTTCTTGTACTATCTCACACGCAAGGATAAGCCCTTCACGATTTTCAAGAACATTCCAGTGTTGAACTGGCTCAATGGAACCAATTTGATTTATTTATTGGTGACTCTTCTTTCATTTGCTACTTCTGGAGTCATCATGTTCAACATATATGGCTATGAGTTCTTGTATCACTCGTATCTCTACCATTTCATCAGATTGGACCACAGACATAACTTCTCCGTGTACAATGTGGCACTTTACTATAAGTCTGCAGTGGACTACTTAGCAATCCCAAAGGAATCGGGAATTTTAGGTTTGTTTAACTACTTGACTGGAAACTTGGAGAAAGTAGCCTTTGTTCCACAGATTGCACTCTCGGCCATCATCATTCCCCTCTCGTTAGCTCAAACAAATCTCATTCCCTGTTTATTCATTCAAACGCTTACATTCGTCACATTCAACAAAGTCATTACGTCACAATACTTCATTTGGTTCCTAATTTTTTTGCCAGGTTACTTGGCTACTTCCAAATTAGCATCTGGTCAATACAAAGTGACAGGTCTCACAATGCTTGCACTCTGGATCATTTCTCAAGCTAGCTGGCTCTTTTTCGCGTATAGACTTGAATTTGTCGGTGAGAGCACCTTCGACAATGGACTATTCTACCTGTCGATATTTTTCTTCTTGACCAATTGCTGGATTATCTCTCAGTTCATTCAATACGTCTAGTAAATATACATATATGATCACGTGATCATATATCACGTGTATACACTCACCAAGAGCGATTTTGTTCAAGATGAGCTAGTGATATTTACATAAATCCAATATAAAATCAGCGTGCCATGTCTCGTATGGAACTATACTCACCTGAGGGTTTGCGTATTGATGGAAGAAGATGGAATGAGTTGCGCAGATTCGAGTGCAGAATTAATACCCACCCGAATTCCTCCGATGGTTCAGCGTATGTTGAACAAGGTAATACAAAGGTTATGTGTGTTGTTCAAGGACCCAAAGAGCCACCTTTGAGATCTCAATCAGATCAGAATAAAGCAACCATCGAAATCAACTTGAATGTTGCCAGTTTTGCCACGATCGAGAGAAAGAAAAGAAGTAAAAACGAGAAGAGAATCGTTGAGTTGAAGACTACATTGGAGAGAACCTTTGAGCAGAGCATCTTGTCAAATTTGTACCCACGAACATTGATTGAAGTGAACGTACAAATCTTAGCTCTAGATGGAGGACTTTTGGCTGCAGTTACAAACTCTATCACCTTAGCACTTATAGATGCTGGAATAGCCATGTACGATTACGTTTCCGCTGTGAATGTGGGCTTACACGATCAGACCCCATTATTGGATCTCAATACCTTGGAGGAAAACGATATGAGCTGTTTGACCATCGGAGTGGTAGGCAAAAGTGAAAAACTTGCCATGCTACTTTTGGAAGATAAAATGCCCTTGGACAGATTGGAGTCAGTGCTTGGAATTGCCATAGCTGGAGGTCATAGAATACGAGACTTGATGGACGAGGAAGTCAGAAGCCATGGAAGCATGAGACTGACGAAACTTGTGTCGTAGTTGTACAATAGATAACATAATGCATACGTTCAGGAAAGAAATAGAAGAGGATACTCATGAGGTAGGTAGTAGGAAGGAAGTAAAAATTATAGAGACTGTCGTGGAGCTTTAGGGAAGTTTAAAAAAAAAACCTCAGTTGACACGGACAGGAATCGAACCTGCAACCCTTTGATTTGGAATCAAAAGCTCTGCCATTGAGCCACCGCATCTAACTTCTCAAACTATTCAAACCTGGATAATCATCTGAAAGTAGATTACTTTTTTTTTGAATTTTCAGGAGTTTTGTAGCCATTTGACGATTTATTCGTTCACTTATTTGAAAAAGAAAGAATGTTTTCTAATTCAAACACTCTAAAGAGGTGAAAATTGTATAAATCGCTGATTATGGCTGGTTGGAGTCGGAATAGAGTAAAGTTGACAGGTTGGGACAGGCAACCGATTTCGCCGCAATAGTTTACAACGAAGTTTGGATGTTACGATATTCAGTCATGAAAGCGATCTTCTAGTAATATTGTAATTCCGCATGAGTCTTCAACAAATACTCGTTACCATCAACACGTGCATTGATTATGCCCGTCGGTTTATTTCTCAAGCTACAGAACGTGTAACAAACACACATCCCAAGAGTTTCATAATGAAACAGAATTCTGCTACCTTCCGATCGATACTACTTGTAGCAGCTTCATGTTTAATGCTACCCAAACATCATTCTGTCGGACTGAAACTGACGTAAATCTATCTAACACGATCAAAGAAAAAAAAAAGATACATAACTCAGAGTTAGTAATAAAACCTTTCAAGATCTAAAAAGAATACAAAAAATATTACGGAAGAAGAGGCTTAAGTTCTGAGCCTGCAGTTTTAACTGGTCGTACCCATTACCATCCCAGCCTGACCTTCTCGACTGCCCGATTAGGCAAGTTTCAAACGTCTCGTAAGTGACCACATGGAACCCCCCACACAACGCATGCAACTTCAAAAACAAGATTGTCTCCAGTTTGCCCGTAGAATTGTTCTTAGGTTAGGATACCATCACATTTTGAAGTTTCCACTTAGGGCCAATTGTTTGGTCGTGCATAACGAATATTGGAGAATGATCCATCACGTGCATCGCTTGCTTCAATTAATGTCGGCGAATACAGCACCAAATCTACTAATAGTGTGGAGAAAATGTGTTTATAGGTAAGATTAATTTTCTGAGATTAATTTAAGATCAAAATCATTAGGGAATGACCTAAAACGCACCAATATCACCCATCTCCTCATTCCATTACATTAAGTTGCCGGATGTCCTGCAGAACATTCGGTGGATCATTTTAACGACACCACGTAAGCAGAAGTCAAAGAGTACATCTCACAGCTACATATCCGAGAAGGTTTTTTTCAGTAAGAGCTTTTGCAATTGAAAGTCGAAAACAAGCTTAATTTTCGTCTTGTCCATTCCTCTTTTTTTGGGCATTTTATCACCACATAGCAAGCATGTCTTATAGAGGACCCAACCAGTTCAACAATCAGTTCAATCTGCCCATGGGGTCGCCAATGGGTGTTCCTCAGCCCAGCAAAATCGGACCCGTATCGACTCAGCTGTCGAGTCTTGAGAAGTTCGAGGCCATCTCGAAGAAAATTGAAAATATCTTGGATGACTACTTCAGTCCCGTTAAGCCATATGTTCCAGGTATCGGACGTTTGTTCATCGTCGCTACCTTCTACGAAGACGCCATGAGAATTTTCTCGCAATGGTCTGAGCAGGTTTACTACTTACATGTCTACAGAAGATATTGGAAGTGGCTCACGGTGTTGTTCTTGGTGGTCAACATCGTCACCATGTTCACTGCTTCGACCCTCTTGGTATTGAGAAAGCACCTGACCTTTTCCACCGTGGCCTTATGTCTGGTTGTTGTTTTTCAGGGCATTTTCTATGGGTTGATCTTTGATAGCCAGTTTCTCTTGAGAAACTTGTCTGTGGTGGGAGGCTTGATTTTGGCCTTCTCTGACTCCCTTGTCAGAGACAAGAGAGCTTTGCCTGGCTTACCTATGATTGGTAACCAAGATAACAAGAAATACTTTTTGTTGGCCGGCAGATTGTTGTTGATTTTCTTATTTTTGGGTTTTGTTTTCTCTGCCAACTGGTCGTTCGTACGTGTCATTGTCATTCTCGTGGGTCTCGTGGCATGCACTTCTATTGTGGTGGGTTACAAGACCAAGGTTGCTGCTGCAGTGTTGACTCTTTTGTTGTTCAGCTACAACATGGCTGTCAACCAATTCTGGAAGTACCTGTCCTATAATGCCAACAGAGACTTCTTGAAGTATGAGTTTTTCCAGACTTTGTCGATTGTGGGAGGACTCTTGATTATTGTCAATGCTGGAGCCGGAGAATTGTCTATTGACGAGAAGAAGAAGATTTACTAGAGGAATAAAAGTTACTCAAAACTGTTAGAATAGCGGCATCTGAATCTTATCAATTGATGGCATTATTGTAGATTCTTTTAGACAGTTGCAATTAGGACCACATTTCACTATGTTTCTACAATTCGTTTCATTTATGTAATCGCCATTTATATTTTGCCAAGTTCTCATTTTCTCCAGGTTTTCCCTTCCACTGTCCTACCTTATGTCATTCAATTTTCCACGACACCATTTAGTATAGTTCCACTTAATATTCATAAATTCAATATTCAAGATTATTCCGATCTCTTCCTGTTTATTCTCTTCATTGCCTCTCTTCCCATCCTACTTTTTTCTCACTTTCTCTACCTCTTCCGTCTTCCCTCTTCTCTTTGGCTCTCTACATATAAGACAGTGCGAGAGCCAACTACAATTACACATTACTAACCATGGCAGAAGAAAAATGCCCCGTGGACCACACCAAACGTGGCGAGTGGATGCAAAAAATGTCGGGCTCGCCTCCTGTAGACGATCAGCCTAAATGTCCCGTGGACCATTCGGCCCGGTCTCAGTGGCTCGGTAGCGTTTCTGTCACAGCCAAAACTTCATCTGAGGCTGTTGAAGTGGCCCAGGGTGCTGAAACCAGTATTGGTGCTGTGTCCAATACTCAGGATACTGGCTGTGATTCGTCCAAAATCTCTGATGCTTCGCAAATTGCCTCAGATCTGTCGTTACCCACGGAAAGAGAGATCAGTTCCATCCCACGGACAGATGCTCCGTCCAACTGGATATATCCGTCACAGAAACAGTTCTATGATGCCATGAAACGAAAGAAGTGGAACCCAGAGGCTCAGGACATGCTGACGGTAGTTCCCATCCACAACCACGTCAATGAGCTTGCGTGGAAAAACATCTTGAACTGGGAGCGCACCCATGTGGAAGAGAGCAACCAAAAGTGCGGAGGTATTTCATTGACCAGTTTCAAAGGTGATCTGAAGAAGTTGACACCCCGCGCGTGGTTCAAGTGGGCTGTTTTGGGGTTGGACAAGCCGTTTGACAGACATGACTGGGTGATCAGCAGATGTGGCTTGGAGGTGCCATATGTGATTGATTTCTACAGCGCAGGGGCCAGTGGTGTTATTGTAGATGTGAGACCAAAATTGAATTCTTGGGAGGGGTTGAAGTTGAGAGTGGGCCGGGCCTTGGGCTGGGCATGAACATGTATATATTGGGACCATAGCATTGATAAATGAATTTTTTAAATAGCTGTAGCTTTTCAAGTGACCACTACTCTTTCGCTACATTTTCTTCTAATTTATTCTTACTTTCTTTTTTAGTCTTATCTTGTTGATTGCCACTATGTAGTTGCCATTAGCCGTATATACAAATTTCTTACTGTCTGCCCATGAAGGAGCCAGACTGACCCAACTTTTGCATGTTCTCGCCAACCTGGACGTTGGTCTCGAAGTACTTAGACACACATCTGTCCAAGCACAAAGCTTCTTGCTTGGTCACATCACCTTCGGCGTAAGAACGGTTGATACACTTGGCATGGCACTGCTCAACGAGAGAGTTGAACATTCCAGTAACCATGTCCAATTCAGCCTCTGCGGCCTGGATTTTCTGTTGCGAAGTAACTTGAGGGGCGCCACCGAGTCCGAACATTGTGTTTTCTCTTTGCTGTAGCCTTGACTATAAGGTTGCCATTTTTCAAAAATTTTCCTGCGATTTCCATGGTGCACGGGTGCGGTCCTAGATCCACTCAGATACCTAACCAATCCATTCTTCTTTTTCCACTTATAGAGTGGGGAAAGTCAAGTGACAATGGCCACCTAATAATATGGAATCCGCTCCCAAACCCTTAGCAAGCTTTGGGTAGTCTTTGGCTTTTTCTGGCGAGAATTCTACCATACCGTGGCATATAGTTATCTGCTTCTCCACAATTGAGAATGCTCCTCCATATGTGCAAATCCTTGCATTTCTTAAGTAGTCGGTGCCCATCAACAAGTCCATGGCTTGAGGAGACACTCTTCCAGTGAGATCGTAGAAAAACCGACTGAATTTCCAAGTTTGAGACTGGAGATTCAACACTGGAACTCGCAATAAGTTCGAATTAGTACTGGACATCAGGAACCTCGAAATTCTAGAGACATCAAATCGGTCACTTTCATAAGGAATCTGTTCGTGATGGCGTAGAATCTCATTAGTAAATCCACCGACGAATGCAACGTATTCGAGTCCATCTTCCAGGAATAAAAGGGCTTGGTGATGACAGCATCTTAATTCCGCCTCCACAAGCTTAGGATTCTCGACCTGTCTCTCAAGCGTTAGTAACTCGGTATGTTCGTCCTCATAAGGCTGCTTCGGAATCTCATAGTAGTCAAATGCATATGTCTGCGACATCAGCCACCGCCTTGTCTTGAAGCGGAACAAGTGCATGTCATTGCATACATTGTGCTGCTCGTCCACACCTCCATGAATCATCAAGGATTTCGTCTCGAAGAATGTATCTGCATTGTATGAGTGATGAGATTTGCCAGTTGATTTTTCACTGATCGATGCTGCTTCAGATATTAGCGATCGCGAAGAGTCGCTGTCGTGAAATTCCACTGGTTTGACGAAGTCGCAATGTGCACTGGTGGTGTCATTGTTGATTAATGTGTAGGCAAAATAACCTCTTGGAGAAGGCCACGAGCTCTTTTGTGAATGGGGCAATTCAAAGGTCAACGCTTCAGGATGGAAAATCACCTGTTCTGGATCATCAATTATGAGTTCGATTTTGATAAGTTCATTTGTTGCAACAAAGCTGAGATTCCCTGCGTGGTTCAAAACTGCTTTGAAACCTCCAAACTGATAAACTGAGACTGAAATCACTCCGGAACGCAAAGCTGAGTCGTCTAAATAAGAAGCTGCATAGCTAGCACTCTCTCCTGAGGCCATGGATTCTAATTCGGGAGCCACACTTTTATCCAGAATGGTGACAGCACTGGTAGCAATCACCTTCTTGGGTGTTGGAGTTGCTATTGCATTGCTGGAGGTTGTAGACTTCTCACTGTGGAAGGAGTCTGTGTCCGTCGACTCAGAGGCAAGACTGACGGAGTCTGTAACTGGCTTGTGTAGAGGCGACTTCAATGACAGCCGCAGAGGAGATGTAGACCTGCTAGTTTGCGAACTCAGCAGAGTCTGGCTTCTGTGCTTCTTAACGTGGTTTGAGTATGCGCTCCGGATTTGAGGTTGTCCGTTGTGACGTACGCCACTACGATGAAAGATCCTTGTAGATTTCTGAAGAAGTGACGAAACTTTCAGCGATGTTCCTGAATTAGACGAGGAAACTGTCGGAGAAAGTGGGGACCCACTCATTTTGGCACTTTCACTAAGCTTTGCTGACCGAGACGAGTTTGTTGTAGCAGTTCTTTGGGGAGAATTATCCGTAGTCACTCGCAATGTTGTCCTGCTGGATGTTGAAGACACCGAAGTCTGCATGGCTGGTGCTGAGTAAGGATCCGACTTCGGCTCCTTTCGCGTTTTCAAGACTTCATGCTTTACCTCCACATTTTGTTTCTCTTCTGCTTCTTCAGGCGACTCCTGAAATGCTGTAAATGGGGCAGTTTCACTAGAGTCTCCAACTGGCAGCGCAAAGTCTCTGTCCGGAGAAAGAGAACTATAAATGTTAGAGACCAAGCATGCACCCAAACGTTTAGTATAAGCCTGGTCCAGTTTAGACTTCAAATGGATCTTGGTTACTTTCATCTTGGTAGTGTCTAAAACGTAACCGTCCTCGTTGAGCTTGATGCTTTTCTTGACAATCCATCTCTTGATGTCTTCGGCGTACCTGACTGAGTCAACTTTTACTTCAAAACCTCCACAATAGAAGATATGATTTGATCCCACCACTGTACCTTTCAATTGACAAAGTTTGCCCACGTAAGCTTCACCAACGGTGCTGATATCGTAGGCTGTGACCGTTCCCCTGCTCGGATTAAACATGATGAACGAAGGGTTATTGCACATTACCGGAGACATCAAGATCTTTTTGTTAACATATGGAGGTAACTCGTCCTTTAATTCGACCGAAATCCGAGACAAGTCTGTAGATCTAGGAATTCCCAATTCACCCAAGTTCAAATGCGAATTTTCTAGCATTCCTCCAATCATATAGGTGATATTATTTACCTCCACATGCGACAGGTATATGTAGCCACTCATGCTAAGTGGGCTTTTGTGGCCCGGAAACGAGTAAGAGAATGAGGGAATATGGAAAAGACCTGAAAAAGGCGAAGCTTTGGAATCGTTTTTGAATTCACTAGCATATTTCGATGCTTTGATTGCCGAATGTGAGCTCGACAACGATGACAGCCGTGTGGCTAGGTTTTCAGGCTGAACCTTGTTCAACACCACTTTAGGTCCAAAAATCATCTCGGCCCTATTGCCGTTCTCGTAATCAGCATTGCTGGCTGTTGACTCAAACCTCTCGTACTCAATTACATTGTACAATCTTAGGGGCCCATGGATCCAGTTTTCCTGGTGCTTAGAGAAGAATTCCTGTTCTCTTGCAGAATGCTCCTGAAGTTTGTAGAATTCGTGGTAGCTGTTCTCATCATCTAGCGACGAGGGCACTTTGAGCGGTGAAATGGACAGAAAAGTCATCTTGCACTATAGAAGTGAAGACGGATATCCACAACCGGTATTTCTCCACGTTTGGAGGGTGATTGACGACTTGAACACAAGTGATAGAGTTTGGCCAGACAAACTCAATACAGAATCAAAAAAGGAAAGCTTGCGTGGACGCAAAAACAATCAACAGGAAAATTGGTGATCTGAGATGCCTGAATCGGTGAGATATTGCGGTAAGGTTGACGATTGGGACAGATTTTTCTTCGAGAAGTTTAGTGAATGGGTATAGATTGAACCAGAAGTGTAATGAGTGTTTGAGTAGTCTGCAGGCCACGATTGTCCGTTTTCGGTAAGTGAGATTGGGGGATAAATTGGTGAGAATAGGAGAGATTCGGAAAAATGATGCCTGGAAAAGGGAAAATGCGGCTCATGGTGAATTTTTGGCGGTCATTTCGATTTATTGGTTTCTTAGAAATATTCAAGATGCAATGGGGCATTTGGAATGCAATGTATATTTACCTCGAACATTTCGCAACCAAATTAGGAAACGTAAAATGAAGATAGAAGACTTGAAAACGAACTGGAATTACTTTACTTTCAATAGTAAAAGACTTGGATAGTCATGATACATAATGGAATATACTGATATCTTGAATAGGTCCTATTTGGAGGGGTTGGAGTAGTTCTAATTATGACGTTACGAGCCAATGTTCAGTCTAAAAAGTGGCAATAGATTCTCCTCTCGAATTAACACAGTCAAGACATGAAGCAACTGATTCTGGACGTCCTGGATCTGTTCTAGGATCAGAAACATGTCGAGCGTTTATATACTTCTGCCCAGTTCTTACTTAATACTTTATTGTCATTAATATCCTTCCCTATTAGTCTATAACCTAATCAATAAGCATGGACGCATCACTGGATTTCTCCGGCTCGTCAATCAAAGTTTCTGCCGGACGAGATTGGTGACTGTGCTTATCTGCACCAGGCAATCTGCTGTAGTATGTGTTCACAAATGGTAAAAGTCCCTTGTTGTAATTGCACACAACGACAATCTCCAAGACAATTGTGAACACCAAAAAAATCAACGTGATGATCGCAAATGAAACAAGCGACGTTCTTCCTGGAAAATATGATCCAGGATTTCCAATTGAGAGATTGTATGCGGAAGTGTACTTGGTGAACAAACGGATCGTCTTGAAGAGCACATACACGGCCCCTCCAACTAAGCACAACAAAGTGACCACGGAAAGCCAGAGATACTCTCTGGTGGCTGCGTAGTCACAGAAGAAAAGCACAAGAATCGTCAAGGGAAGAACACAGCACGTGAGAATGAACTCCACAGACAGTTTGTCTCCCACCATAATCACCAAGAACTGTACGGTGAAGCCCAAAAAGAAGAAAAGATCAAACACTAAAAGCGATCGATGGATCTGGAAGATAGTGTAGAGACGCTTGATTTCGAAACTTGCACCTATCTTCTTGAAACGGAACCATTTCACACTGCTCTTGAGAAACAACACGAGCACACCTTGAATAACCAATGTTACTCCCAACACGCAAATAGCCACTATGTTGGTGATGGAGACGGCGTGGGGCCAATTCGAGTGGCCCTTAATCACGCTGTCGTGAGAAATTTCCTTGTATTGGAGACCGGTGTACACCAACATACAGACGTAGAACACACAAAGCATCGATAGAAGCATCATGTTTTTCGTACGGAGACCAATAATGGTGATGACAATTTGATACACACTAGCAAAGATGAAAAGCGCCAAGTAGATGGAGATCTCCGAGTACTTCATGTCGGATTCAAAGTCATCTCTGTTGACGTTGATGGTGACATACATGTATGCTTCGATGCACATGACAATCACGGCTGACAAGATGGACACCGCCAAAAAGATGTGCAGCAACGATTTGTATTTGCGGGTGTCGTCGGTGGCGCTTTTGAGCTTGGGTGTATCGGTGAATGGAGACACTGGAGTGTGGTATTCAGGGTCCACCGATTGCTGAATGTTGTCAGCCTGATATTCGTCATCTGACGAAGAATAGTCGTACACCACTCGGCCAGGGCCGGCGTTGATAGCCAGAGATTCTCGTTCATGGACATGAGAGTATTGGTAGAAGTCCTCTTCCGATCCCATTGGGGTGGTGGACAGCGGAGGCACGAATTGTCTGGACATGAATGATTGTTCAAGGATTGTTCAAGGATTGTTCAAGGATTGTTCAAGGATTGTTCAAGGATGGAATAGATTAATAGATCGATAGAAACAAATGCTTATCTGATCTGTTGAGTTGCTAGTTAGGATTGATTAAAGGGAATGGTATTCCTATGAATAGTTGGATTCGAACTAGAGTTCAATGATTAAGATGGAAACCTCTATTTATAAAAACTGGAATGGACACCTGTAATGACGGCCAAGTCGGCAGAGAAATGTCCTTTCATATATATTGAAGATTTGGCCGATTAATATAGGAATTCCCCGCGTATGTAGTCCAGCTTGTCATGTATAGTGGGAACAGACGGCTGAGTGACGAACGACTAATGACTTTCGCCTAAAGTTGCAGGAAGTGCCGAGGCTTCGGGCCGGATGATTTAAAATAGATGAGGCTGTGAGACATGACTGGAGGCTTGCGTTATGTGAATTAGAGGCTTAAACATTGTAAGACTGAATACGTTTATTTTTGGGTGAGAGGATGAACATTAGGTTTAGTGAGATTTAATATGGAATTTATGGTACAAGTGAAACCTGAACTGTGGTGAGAACGCGAAAGGTGTAGTATTGGAGAATGTTGAATAATGGAACACGATACAATGATTTGCGTTCAACAATGACTTCTACTTCTGATCAGTCTATAAAACGGAATTACACATACATTCCGTCAATTCCATTGTCACGATGGAATGGTGGCCTCCGTGCATTCAGCTAACCCCATGATCCTTTGATTGGATTCTCTCTGCCGTTAGAAATCGTAATCTTCAACTGGCTCCTCTTGCAACCCGAACGCCTCCTCGCTCAAATCCAACCATGTAACATTAGCAAACGCCGCATCTTTAGCACTTGCCTGCTTCAATTCACCAATCTTCGACTCTTCCACCAAAAGACAAATAGCATCGTAGCCTCCAGCTCCAGGCACTACACCTCCTAAGCATCCTGGAAGCTTTTCACACAGATCAAGCAATGAGGTTTGCTCCTTAGGCTCGATATCTGCACCGGAAGATGCAGTGAGTTTCTGGAGTCCCTTCCTAATTCTTCTCAATGCGTCCATCACTGGCTCCAAAGCTTCTTTGGACACTATACTACTCTGTAGACTAGTCAACGCACTCACGAAGCTTGCGTTGGCCAGGTCAAGTTCCGCATATACTTCTGCACTGTCAGGACTGGCTCGGCGCCATGCAAGGACCTTCGACACCAACTTCGGAGTCTCAGATCCTCCGTTCACATCTCCCATCAATAAGCGTATTCCTTGAGGAAGGGAGCACTGCGTGTGGTTGAAGTGCCAATCGGAGTCCACGATCCGCTTAATCTCAGCACAAAGTTCGGCACTCAGCTGTTTTCCAAGAACATCGTCAATGGTCTCGGGAGTAAACCGTCTGTAGATAATAGATCCGTAAACGGCTGCTGCAACGTCAAAACCCGATCCGATCTTGCCCTGTGCCTCGCAGTGTGCTATCTGGGCGATATTGTGGATGATTTGTCTGTTTTGATCAACTGGCTGCTTCGTAAAGTGACCTACCAATGCACCTGTAACCACAGAGACCAATCCAGCGGACAGACCCATGCCAGTTTTAGCAACCTGGTCGATTGGCTTGCTGTGGAAGAGAAATGTGCGACGGCCATTGCTTGAAGTCTTGGCCTGTGTCTTTTCTTGGGTATGGTACCCCGGGTCCGAGTACAAGGTGATGCTCAAGTTGAACTTTTCACTTGGTTGGAAGTAGTTGAGAACCGTCTTAATGGTGGCCTGCAAGAAGGGGTTTTTTCTTCCGTGTGTCTCGGAGACATTTGCAATGGTGCTATCGTGAATAACAAAGTCCCACTGTCCGTCAAACTGAGGCGACTGGACGGTAATGGAGGAGAATGGCCGAGTAGAGGATTCTTCAACGTGTGCATGCATTCTGCTGGAAAGGGCCGTGACGTAGGCGTTATACGCTGGATCTAGAACTAAATAACCGCCTGCGATGAGGGCTTTACCTGGGGCACTATATGCTTTGGCCATTCTGCAAATTTGTGCAGCTTCAAGCGAGAGTTTGTGAGATTATTGAATGAGAATCAGTGAGAATTAGTGGGGTGAGAATCTTGGGTGAGAATTGAGTAATGAGACCTGTAAGGGAAAAAAAAATAGATCATCCATATAAAGTAGACAGATTACAAATGCAATATTAAGTATTTGGAGAGTATTAAGGGGAGTGAAATTCATGATTGGAAAAGTACTCCAGCTTGTGTAAGTTAAGCTTATTCTCCTCTCATGGTGAGTATACTGTCCACAATAAGTCCAAAGTGAGTCAACGTTGTTTTCAGCGTAATTATCTCTAGCGGAAGTGAATTTGACTTCACTAAATAAAATTCAAACAAGCTTACTTTTGATAATTGCAAACTTGAAAAAGTCCAGTCCCTAGTTTTTGAAAAGTTTCCACTTCACCTACTCCACCCAAATATCCTGCCCAGAACATTCACTATCTGCTTCACCAATCTTTCTCCATGGAATCCCAATTGAAAGCGTCAAAAGTCATAGGCATCATCGGCCTCGGTGACATGGGTGCCATGTATGCCGAGAGGTTCTCCCGGGACGGATGGAAGGTCATAGGAAGCGACAGAGAAGACAAGTATGAGGAAACCAAGATCAAATTCAAAGATAGCCTTTTCCAGGTATTGCCTTCGGGCCACCACGTTTCACGTATGGCTGACTATATCATGTACAGTGTGGAGGCGGAAAACATTCGTAAGATTGTTTCCACTTACGGTCCCTCTACGAAGGTTGGCGCCATAGTTGGGGGCCAGACATCTTGTAAAGCGCCAGAAATTCAGGCCTTCGAAGACTTTGTGCCCTCAGATGTAGAGATCATCTCGTTGCATTCACTTCACGGACCAAAAGTTGATCCTACAGGCCAACCATTGGTGTTCATTCAACATAGAGCATCCGACGAAAGTGCTCAATTTGTTCAGACTTTGGTTTCATGCCTCAAGTCGAAGGTTGTGTCATTGTCGGCGACTGAACATGACAAGATCACCGCAGATACACAGGCAGTAACTCATGCGGCGTTTTTGTCCATGGGGCTGGCTTGGAAACTGAGTAACCAATACCCTTGGGAAACACCCAAGTGGATCGGAGGCATGGAGAATGCCAAAATCAACATCTCGCTCCGTATCTACGCCAACAAATGGCACGTCTACGCGGGCTTGGCAATCACTAACCCGTCTGCTCACGGCCAGGTGCTTCAGTATGCGGCGTCTGCCACGGAACTATTCACATTGATGATCCAAGGGAGAAAGCAGGAACTCAAGGATAGGTTGTATGCGGCTAAACAATTTGTCTTCTCTCATAATCCAGACCACGAGTCTCTTTTGCTTGACGACACTATCTTGGAGCAATTTTCCTTGAGTAAAGTACCTCCCGAAGGTAAACAACCTAACTCTCATTTGTCTCTTCTAGCCATTGTGGATAGTTGGCACAAATTGGGAATTATTCCTTACGACCACATGATTTGCTCCACGCCACTTTTCCGTATCTTTTTGGGTGTCACCGAGTATTTGTTTTGTTCGCCAGGATTGTTGGACGGATGTATAGACGTTGCAGTCAGCGATCCATCATTCCGCCATGACGATTTGGAATTCACATTTGCTGCCCGCAGATGGGCAGAAATAATTCAAAGGGGTGACTATGCGATGTACGAGTCTACGTTTGAAGATACGCAGAAGTTCTTCCTGCGCAAGTTTGCCGAAGCAAACGAGATCGGAAATGCCATGATCAAGACCATCTTGCAGAGGGTGAAGGAGCGTGGAGAAGAGTAAGAGTTGTGTGAATATAAAACGAGAGATGAGTGAGAGATGGAGATGAGTGAGAGCTGTACACGAGTAAATGCTATACAAAAACCGAATAGTGTTCGAAGAAACTGTCATAGATCTACATCAACATTATCAAATACAGAATACTGGTGTCAATTACAGTATGTGAATAGAATTACGTACATCTAATGCAAGCATAGCTCACAACTCCATTATGCGGATAAGACAAAAGAAGCCATCGTTGGTGAATGTGACCAATTCAATGCTGGGAATGATGGCTTGCCTCTATCAATAACTCCAAGTAGCACTACAACTGCTCGTCCTTGATCACATCCATGAGCCAATCCAAACCCTCAGTCAAACCTTCACCACGAATGGCGCTCGATGCGACTATACTCCAACTTCTGTCCTTCAAATCGGTTAGACTAAGAGCCTGGGAGACCTCGGCAGCAGTCATTGCTCCCGGCTGATCCTGCTTGTTGGCAAACACTAAGAGGGCGCTATCTAGCAACTCCTCCTCCTTCAACATCATATGGAGCTCTTTGCAAGCAATATCAATACGATCCTTGTCAGTGGAGTCAACCACGAAGATCACAGCAGCAGTGTTGGAGTAGTAGCATCGCCAGTACGGACGAATAGAAGTCTGGCCACCCAAGTCCCAGATGTTCAATGTCAAGTTTTTGTACTTCAACGTCTCCACGTTGAATCCGATAGTAGGCTTAGTAGTGACCACCTCACCCATCTGCAACCGGTACAAGATTGTGGTTTTACCGGCACCATCCAAGCCCAAAATGAGGATCCGGATTTCCTTCTGGACGCCCCAGAGCTTGGAGAATATGTTCATGAAACTGAATGCCTGGCCCATTTTTCCAGAGGTTAGGATCTATGAAGCCAGAAAGATCTCTACTGTCAATTTGTTGCCATGATCGGGAAGCTTAGACGTCCCGAGATTTTGTGCACTGCACTACTCGCCTTCATATGACAGGTGGATGCGTGGGCTATTAGTTGGGGACGTGTTGATAAGGTAAGATTTGAAGTAAGAAAATGAAGAAGGTTTTCAAAGAGATATCCTGGAAATAGGTTATAAATTAGAACTTTTTTTAAAAGTATCAGATTTTGTGTGTTGCCTTGATAACCTTGCTAGATAAGTAGCATGCGCACTTCAAAGCTAAAGTGACATATACTGAAGTAAGTAGAGGAAATCTTACCCAGGAAGCCCTTTTTTCTGGCAATCCTTGATATGTTCAGATATTTCCGGAATATCTAGCAAAAGGCGTTAGGTCGACCTTTCAACTCAAATTTAGAGATGTATGGAAGGTTCTGAAGGGTGCATTAGTAATGAAGTCATGACTTTTGGCGCATTACCGTTATCTGTAACTCAAAATTTTCCACCGAGATGTCTCCATCTCCTTGTGTTACTGGACCTTATTGAACTCCATAAATAAGTGGGATCTAGCATGAGGGCCATGGGAAAGTATCCATAATTCTAAGTTTTTGTGATATCAATATTGGCTGAGTTCACACAATTGTGGAGAATTGAGATTCTTCAGCCATTTGAAGAATAAGAATGAAAAATAGAACAGAATGATAGAAAAATAAAAAACAAAAAAGTAAATAAATAAAGAAAACTTCACCAGGACAAAAAGTTTAATCGTCCAAAATTCTAATATCAAATGCCTGATTCATGGTCGAAAATTTATGTTGTTGAAAGTTCACTTGCATAATTAATTATATTTTCATTGTATCCTCACGTTCCGAAAACAAGAAATTCTATGGTCAAGTTCCTGATTACAGTTACAATAATGAAAAAAATGAAAGCTAAGTAGGAAATCAATCTAAATTAACCAACAAGAAATCTTGACAACAAAATATCCGGCAGTAAATTCTTAAACGTTAACATTCAAATCACCAGGTGCCATTGTAGTTGTAATGGCACCCATGACTAAACCTACTGGTGCACGGGTGCAGGTGCAAGGTATGAAGGACGGTCAGTCAGATAGAGGATCCTTACCACTACTACTATCAATGGAACCACGAGGAATTTTAAGGAATAAAGACGAGGCATCACCGCACGAGCACTCTGAGGGCGACCTCGATCGTCAAGAAGTGATCCGAAACACAAGGATTAATGCGCAATTGTCAGCAGATTCCACTAAGGGGGATAAGATCCGGGCCAAAATCGCTGAGGCCAGAGCCAAGGACGGCCTTGAACCTCTTCCCGAGCACTTGAAGTGGGATGAAATCAATCTTTACAAGACCGAGCAGGAAAAGGCCGCCACCATGAAGATCGACGAACCTAAAACTCCATATGAGGGTGGTTTCAACCCAGAGGGCGAATACTACAGGGACGATGACGAAGAGAATACACCCATTCCAGACTTTTCGTTGGGTGAGGGCCAGTTCGACTCCGAAGCTCCCGTAAGTCAATCACTCAATGGCGGAGCTGTGTACAAAGAAGAAGGTGTAGAGGAGGAAGAACCAGAAGAAGAGGAAGAGAAGCCATTGCTGGCGGAGGAGAAGCACAAACGATTTGAAGAGATGCGTAAAGCACACTACCATTTGGCAGCTACGCCTCTCAAGCACAAGATCGAAGTTTCTGACGACGAAGTTTAGAAACAAAGATGTCAAGGTTTGAGCCACACTAGTCCAGGCGACTACAAAAAACATGTACTTCCAGTCGTTATCTGTCATATCAAATTACTGGTTATAGTTGCTGTCACTCTATGACATCCGTCACTCCACGTTGTATTTAGTTATAAACAATTTAAGCGAAGTACTTGATGAGGCCAGCACTGAGCGAGCCAGAAGCAGTCAACTCAGCAGCAGCCTCGGTGTAAGCAGCCTTGACGGAAGCAGCATCTCCACCAACCTTGGAAGCAAGAGAAGACAACTGAAGGTCGTCCAACTTCTCAAGCAACAACTCAATGTCACCATCAATGGCAGCAGCCTGAGCCTCGTCTCCGAAGTAGTCCTTGTCCTTAGCACCACCTCTGACAGCTCTCTTGTTCTTCTTCTTGGCAGACTTGGCAGCCTCCTTGGCCTTCTTGCTGTCCACCTTAGCCTTAGCAGCTTCCTCCTCAGCAGCCTTCTTAGCAGCCTCTTCCTCGGCCCTCTTCTTAGCAGCCTCCTCAGCAGCAGCTCTAGAACCAGCCTCTCTCTCCCACTTTTGTCTCTCCTTCTCCTTCTTAGCAGCGTCCTTGAACTGCTTGATTCTTGGGTCCTCAGCCTGAGCACGAGAAACAAGCTCAATGAGTCTCTTGTTGTCCTCAACCTTCAACTTCTTTCTGTTGGAGATGTTCTTACGCTCGATGTAACGCTTGTGGTCTCTGTTGGCAGTGTCATCTGGAACATCCTCGTCCTTGAACTCGAAAGTCTTCCAGGAGTCGAAACTTCCCCAGAATCTGTAGAAAGCATCAACCTCCTCCTTGGTGGACTCGGAAGTACCCAAAGAAGGCACAGGCTGCTTCTTGGAGAAGTGAGCCTCGGAGTCGAAAACAGGTCCCCAAGCCTCGAAGAAGTCATACTGAGTCTTTGGAGCTGGAGCAGCAACAACAGCATTCTCATCCACAGAGTCGAACTGCTGTCTCTTGTTGTTGTCCAACATCACCTCGAATGCCTTCTGAATGATCTTGAAGAAACCATCCTGGTCCAAACCTCCAGCAGCAGACTTCTTGTCTGGGTGATGCTTCAACACCTGCTTTCTGTGGGCTCTTCTGATCTGATCCTCAGTAGCTCTCCATCTCAAGTGGGACAATCCCAACACGGCATACAAGTCGGCAGTCTTCCACTCTCTTGGATCGTGGGAAAGCAATTCAGCGTCCTGCTCCTCATCTCCCAAGTCCTCGTCCTCGTTGGTCTCGATCTGCTTGACGTTTCTCTCGGCCTCCAACTTCTCGAACTCAGACCAGGTGTGGCCTCTCAAGGTTCTGGTGGCATGAGCCAAGAAGTATCTGCCGACAGGCTCGATAGGACGACGAGCTGGGGCGGAGTACGACTTGACGGACTCAAAAGCAGGGGTCTTTGGGCCTTGCAAGGCTGGCAATACGATAGACATGGTTAATGAAAAAGTGGTGAAGAAAAATTTCGCAATGAGATAGATGTAGGAGTAGATGAAGGTGTTAGTTGAAATGGGAATGGGAGTGGGAAGGATGCGATTATAAGATGAGAAATGATCAAGTCCAATAATTAGAGCGTAAATCTAATAAATTAGAGGTTCTGGCTGTGAAAATTTAATTGGTAGGTCGAGATGTGATTTTTTTGAGTGATGTCAATATTTCGCAGCCTATAGTAATCTGGTCGAAGGAAACGTTGAATAGAAAGAGAGAAAAATGAAAGAAAAAAAAAAGAAAGGATATATTTGGAGACCATTGAATTCATAATGTGCTTTCAGAAAAGGCTAGCCTTTGGTACGAGTGTTAAGATGTGGGTTTTGTCACTTACTGAGTGCTTAGAGACTTTCACTTGGACTTCAACTGAGAGAAGACAGACATAGTTACAGAGAGTTTATGAACCATTTAGCAGAAGTTCAATTTACAACTCATAAACGAGCTTTCATCACAAATCAATACATTTGTCCTTCATTTCCAACTTGTCTGTGCTTTATATGTCAATAATCTCATATCCGCAACGAAATTCTTCCAGACTTCACTTCATCTCTTTAATCTCCTTCATCTCTTGATTTTTCCATCTCATTTCTCAAGTCTTCTCTAATTTCCAGTCCTCTCTTCCATCCCTCTATTCATCGCTACAGTCCCTCCTAATTCATTAACCTTTATATCTATCTACTCTTGCACTGCTGCCATGTCCAACACCTCAACAGAGCCCTCTCCCTTCTTGAACTTTGCATCTTCGCCCTGCAAAATATCAACAATGGTCTTATAATTTGAAGGATCTATGATAGCAACCGCCTCAAACAATTTGGCACCTCCATTCTCGCTCTCGAGCTTATCAAGAATAGGCACCAAATGCTCCCTATACGACTCCTCCACACGAGCCAAAACAGTTATCTTCACCTTCATCTGTGCTCTGGCAATTGGAATCACCTGCTTAGCAATCAAAAGCTTAATGGCCTCAAGGGCTTGAGTCTTTGCGGGCTTGTTGGGGTTCAAGTGGAACTTTAACTGTGCCAATGCCTTCTGAAGCATACTGGGAGGGTATCTCTTCTTAGACCGTGGGTTGATGCATTTGGTTGAGATCAAATTGAGGAATTCATTTTGCTTCTGGGCCAAGTTGGCACTTCTCTCCTTTTCATTAAGCTGGATCTCTCCCTTCTCTAATATTTCTTTGATGATCTCGTCGTGGTTGGTGGTGCCAAAGGCCTTCAATAAATCCTCATTATTGGCCACTTGGCCCTTGGAAACATTCATGAAAACCTGTGGAATTTGGAGAACCTCATCGATATCTTTCTCCACCCTCAGTCTCCAGTCCTGGACTTTATTCTGGTAGCAAGCGATTTCGAATCGTTTTTTCTCCTTCTTCATTCGTACTAGAGACACATTCGTGAGTCTAATTTGGCCCGAAGGCTGATTAATGATGGCCATTGTGTGATGGATGTGAAATTTCTATATGTGAAGTACTATGTAGAATTGGTGAGATTTTAATGAGTAATGAGTAGTGAGATTCTATAGTGAGATTGGCGAGGAACTTTACTATACATTTGACGAGAAAACTAAAACCATAAAACATTAATAAACTATAAATCAAACTTATTTAAACAAAACTTTGAAGGTGGCAATCTCAAATCCACGTAAGGAAATTTTAACAGAGTCGTCCAGCAACTCAATCTCCTCTTCAATTTGCTCCAAGGCATTGGTCCTAAAGACCTTATCTACCTTCAATCCTCTGAACTTGATCTCTCCTCTGGACAGTCCTCCCAAGGACTCGTAAATTCGAAGAACAGCGGACTTCTGGCCCTTGTTTTGAACAGGGATATTCTTGTAGATGTTGACATCCTCGTCGTCTTCACCTCTCTTTACGTTCGACAAAATCAACGAGTTGTCTCCTGTCAAAGTGATGGAGTCCACCAAGGAACGTACAACCTTGCTAGATCCCACAGTCTGCAAAAGCCTATAGTTGAAGTTGTGGGCCAACTTGACTGTGTTTGGTCCCAACGTACCACTGTGAGGATACAAAGCATACTCAAAGTCATGAGTGCCCATGTCAGCTTGGTCATCTGGTGCCTTAGGTGCACGGAGCAACGACAAGCGCAATAAGTTTCCGTGGATTGAGGCTCCATATTTGCAATTGTTGAACACAGACACACCGTAGTTGTACTCTGACAAGTCCATGAATTTATGGTGGGCAACTTCAAACTTGGCCACATCCCATGTGGTATTCCAGTGAGTTGGTCTCTGGGTGATACCGAACTGAGTTTCGTACAGCGCAGATGGAGGAGTAGTGATGGTAGTTGGGAACTGGACCTTCAAGAATTTGGCATTTTCGTGCCAGTCAACGTGACATGAAAACTTTACGTAGTTATTTTGGGTGATGCTCGAGTCAGTAGTGATACCTGCGAGCGAAATGGTGGTCAGAATACTTGACAGTGAAGAAATATCGTGCTTCACAACCAACTTTGACTCTAATGGATTGCTTGTAACAGAAATCACCTCTCCACCTTCGAGGTACTTGTATTTCTGGAAAGAGTAGAGCTCTGTGTCCCATGCGTCGTTGCCATTTGGAGTATCCACAAAAACAACGTACTGGTTACCTCCACCTGTTGATTGTTTGGTGACGGTAGTGTCAATGATCTCACGGCCAGTGGTCAAATCAACCAACGAAGTAATAATACCACTAGATGTGATCTTTGCCTTGAGAAGGTCATTAGACAAGACGTAGGTGTCATCTTTGACTTTCTCAATCTTCGCTGGGTACTTGAGATCACCCTTGCGCACAAAGTTGTTGGTCTCAGTGTTGAAACCAAACGATGTGACATCTCCAGAGACGGACCGCACAACATTGGAGTCCAAGCTCATTGCCTCAACCTCACTCGTAGGAACATCGAGCAACTCAATTCTGTGCCATGGCAAGGTGTTGACTCCTGCCACTGCCTTCTCCTTCTTTCCATCAATCTCTTTCAATGCCTCATCAATCAACTTATCCAAGGTCTTCATCACATGAAGCAACATGGGCTTTGCCTCCTCGTAATACACCATACCGATAGAAGAGCCAGGTAAAACATCGTGAAATTGACAAAGAGCAATGTTTTCCCAAAGATCGTGGATTTCCTTGGTAGGGTACTTGTAGGAGGTGGTCACAGAAAGAAGGGTTGCAAGTAGTTCCAAGTCATGCATTTTCACCTCGGAGAATCTCATCCACTTCTTAATGTCGGCTTGAGTAGTGTAAGTACCTCTGTGAAACTCCAAGTACAATTCACCAGTCCAAGTAGGCAACGATTTTCCGTTGTCAGAACGCTCCAAAATGTCATCGTAGAACTCCTCAACGGTGTTGCCCACATGAACGGAGGGAATGGCCCCAACGGTGTTTGCCATACCTCTGCATCTTCTCAACTTTTCCAACATATCCTCAGTAGGGCCACCTCCTCCGTCTCCGTAGCCATATACCAAGAGACCAGTAGGTACATCTCTCAAATTCTTGTGCTGATTCTGAGATCTCACCACATCACCAAAATTGGCCATGGCAGTGTAAGTATCATTTGGAGGCATGTGAACCAACACCTGCGAGCCATCAATAGCCTTCCAATTGAAGGTGGAAAGTGGCACTCTGTTGATGTTGTTCCAGGAAAGTTTCTGAGTCAAGAACTTTTCAATTCCTACAACCTGACAGATTTGGGGGATCTGAGAAGAGTACCCAAATGTATCCGGCAACCAGAAGATGGTGGCTGCAGCACCAAACTCGTCAAGAAGAAATCTCTGACCCAAGAGAAATTGTCTGATAAGAGACTCTCCGCCTGGCAAGTTAGTATCGTTCTCGACCCACGTACCACCAATTGGCAAGAACTGGTTCGTGGTGAACTTCTCCTTAATCTTGGCTAAAATTTCAGGATGATCTTCCTTCAACCACTTGAATTGTTGCATTTGTGAGGCAACAAACACATATTCAGGGTATTCATCTGTGATTTTCAACTGGGTGGTCCACGAACGAACGATTTTTCTTCTAGTTTCTGCAAACGGCCAGAGCCACGCTGTATCAATATGACAGTTTCCAATGCTGTAGACATCGATGATGTTCAACGGATTCTTGTGAAACACGGCATCGGAATCGAAGTCGTCACCCAAATACTTTTTAGCAAGTTTTCTACATTCCAAGATCGAGTCACGGTCATTGGGATCAAAAGTATCCATGATAGTTGTGGCAAGGGACGCGGCTTGGTACTTCTGGGCCCCTCCACCCAACTCTCTGGCTGCATCACTAATGATCAAGAAATCAAAGTACAATTTGTGAGCTTCAAGGTCACGCAAAATCAAATCACAGCGGTCCAAGCGGAAGTAACGGTTTGGGTCCGGGTGACCGCCAGAGCCATTTCCAAAAATACTGTTGCAGGCAATTTCCAAGTAAAAGAGCTGCTTTCCTCCCTTTCTGAACTTCTTGGGAATTCTGAAAACCGTGCGGTCCCCGCCAGTAAATGCCTGCAAAGGCATACCCTTCGAGTCATAAATCAAGCCCTCGTTACCACAATCCCAGTTGAAATGGATATCCTGGTCTAAAGCCAACCATTTTTCAGGAATGACCCATTCAATCTTAAACCAAAAAGATTTCCATGAGGGTCCAAACGAATCACCCTTACGCGCAGCCTTCCACTCAATTGCATCAAAATCAATATCCTTGAAAAGCGGACGGTCGGTTTTGCCATCTTTATCCGGCACTTTCCATACCTGAATGTCAATGGCATCACTATTGGAGTCTACACGATCTTTGTCATAGAATTTGGGCAAGTTGAAGTCTCTGTAGTGACCGTCATCGATGAATTGTCTAAGCCGATCAAGGAAAAGATTGTCGATCGGCTTAAACGTGGGCTGCAAGTTAATTCTGTCGTAGCCCATAGTTAAGAGAGTAGTGACCTGAAACCTGGGGTGGTGTGGGCCTTTTATCGTGGGGCAGTTATCTGCAGGGCGATAACATGGGGGGCTATGAGAGAGAAATTTAGTGGGGAGAATGAAAGAATTGTGACATGAAGGAATTGGGGGGAATGAAGCCGTTGGAGTACGTATTCTAAGGAAAAATATATAGACAGGATCCCAAGAAACGTTTGAATGGATTCTTTACTATTTTGAAGATTTGCTTCATTCACTTTGAAAACTTCTCTCCTAATGTTCTATGGCTGGCTGCTAGGCTGTAACTTCCTGCAGAATGATAAGGGTGACTTCCACTCTTGACAACAGTACATTGAACCACATGAGGGCCAAATATGTAGAATAACGTAGGTTACTCCAAATTATGGGAGGCAATGGTATTCAAATTTGCAAATTGATGTAAATTAGTAAAGTGACTCTCAGTATTTTAAAGATCAACTTAGATCAATCAACAACATCCCACATGCTACAAGAAACAGGATCGTTAAACATCGCTACAAAATCGTATCTAATCGTTGATTATATCTATTGAATCTTGACCTCCTTATCCTCTTCAACATTCAACACCAGATCGTGCTTCTCAATGGCGTCAGTATGAATGGCAGGCAACAGCACCAAGAACCCCTTGATCAAGGAGAATTCATCCAAGATCTTGCCTCCAAGCTCGGAAATCTTGGACTTAATAGTCGACACATCGGCATCGGAGGCAGACTCTTTCAAGGTAACAATGTAGGATTTAGATTCGGTCATTTTGGGAAAAAACTGATGGAGGTTCGCCACCACATGATAAGAATGGATTTATATATCTAGCCCACGTGCAGGATAGCAACCGGTGTACCGGCCACAGTGGAGAGATAGTACTCCTATCGATTTAGGATATAAAAGTGATAACATTAGTGATTAGTCTGAAAAAGATAAGATAAGTGGATAAGGATAGGTGTCTGGACATAAAAGGTTTGAAAACAAAAAGGTAGTTGCCAAAAGTTGAGAATAAACTTCAATATTCAACACATCAAGTTCACACACTTGAGCCATCTGACAATCACAAGGATTTCCCACATTTTATACTCGACCACATTTATATTGTAATGGGCTACGTGACACCAATTGACCTGTTTCTTAATAAATTCAAACGGCCAGGATTTATTCTTTACATCGGACTTGTCGTCGGCGCCTTGGGCTGGACCCTTTGGGAGATGCGGTCGATTACGAAGAGATTAGAGGAGGAAGAGAGAAGAAGAAAAGGGCGTAAATAGCGATATAACAGAAAAAAAAGCTTCTTTATTTAATTTAGAGAAATGCAGGTGAAGGCCAGTACATCCTACTCATTTGACCCCTCCCATAACCACCAACATCCACATATTGATAACCACTTTAATGGTAATAACCACTATAGGTTTTTGCTTCACTATTTATGACCACAGTTTCGCCATGGTGGAGCGGTCCGCGGGGATGTTTTTTTGAATAGGAGGTACGGGTTTTCATTATGAAGGAAGAGTGGGCCCCGTAGATCATCCAATGAAATCCAAACTTCGGTGTCAATTGATTACGACCATACTATCCATATCATTCAATCAGATGCTCCAATTGAAAATCCTTCTGTGAAAACCCGTACAACTCAACCAATCATCGTGTTACTTCTTTCCCCATTGCAGTTATGGAATTCGAGTCCCGCAGTCCCGGATTATGGAGCAAACGTACTGCAGGCAAACCTTACCGGTGACTTAGTAATAATCGCTGGTCCAGCCGATTTTCCTACTTTTTTTCTTTCCATTCATCAATTCAATCATGGTTAAAGCTGGTACGTATTCTCTGAATAATTGCAGCCATATTGCAATTGCATCCTCTGCCACTCATGCAGGCACTTAGATCTGGTTGCAAATTGCACAAAGGGCACAAATTTGCTCTTGTTTGAGCAAATATCCCTCCTCAAAATGGAATTCTTACTAACTCATCAGTTGCCGTCCTTAGAGGAGAAAAATCCGTCAGTGGTATCGTCCACTTTGAGCAGGCCTCCGAGTCTGACCCAACCACCATCTCTTGGGAGATCACTGGTAACGACGCCAATGCTTTGAGAGGTTTCCACATCCACACTTTTGGTGACAACACCAACGGTTGCACCTCTGCTGGTCCTCACTTCAACCCATTTAGCAAGGAGCACGGTGCCCCAGAAGATGACAACAGACACGTTGGTGACTTGGGTAACATTACCACCGACTCCGAGGGTGTCGCCAAGGGTTCCAAGCAGGACACTTTGGTGAAGTTGCTTGGTGCCGACTCCATCATTGGTAGATCCGTCGTTGTTCACGACGGTACTGATGACTTGGGTAAGGGTGGCCACCCAGACTCTTTGAAGACTGGTAACGCCGGTGGCAGACCAGCTTGTGGAGTCATTGGTTTGACCGATTAAGCCTGGAGCTTGTTGAGCTATGCGTTTATACGAATATGCCTGATTTGAAATGAAGTCTGTAGAGTAGAGCCATTTATGAGAGTAGAGCCGTTCAATTGAGTCAATTGCATCACAATTGCATCAATTCAGTTAGTTTAATTGATTTGATGTCATTGAATAACATCCCTCAACTGGTATCCACCGATCTGTGACCACTGCTTGTTAACATGATCGTACCGTTTGAATGAAATCTGCTTTGGTTTCTCGGATGCTCGTTGAGTCATATAGTTGCCAATTGAGTCCCAAAATCACGAATTGAATCCAATAAGTACCAATCTAGTCGTACAAATTCCAATTGAGTCAAGTACATCACTACAAAATCCACTGCAATCAACAATCATAATTTTATTCTTTTACTTTTACTTTGGAAGATACCAAACCTCCCCAGGACACGAAGACTTCGTCAAGGTATCGGTAGCCTTATATTGGCCATTCAATACATTTCCTCGGACTTCGTGATAGTACCAAATCTCTGAAATGGCACCCTGCGAACATCCAACATACACTTGTTTCCCATGATGTCCATAAGCCAAAGCATTTTGAACATCGCTTAAGTTGTACTTCTTTTCGGTGGTTGGAACAATGTCTGCTTGTTCCAAGAACTTGTAGGTGGGCAATCCGCTCCACACCTCAACAGCTTTCTGGTAATATGCTACGGCATTCTCAAATTTTGTATAGGGTCCAAGGAAACAGTTTGGCTGCAAAGTATTGAAACATGTTCCATGCTTATTGTACTCGTGTTGCCAAAGTGATTGAGACCCAGCAACGGTCCCATTGATCCAGTACTTGATCATCAAATCATACAAGTCTTGTCTTCCAAATTGATTGACAATTACATTTTCAAGATTGTCAGAATCGGTAAACTCCAATTCTGGTTTACAGAACTGGTCATAAGAACCGTCACAGCGGTCATTCCAAAGCCCGTGAATGGTGAATGTCTGGTTGACGTCACTGGAATATGAGCGTTCGGGTGTTCTCTTCAGAATTCCCTTGAGGTAGTCAGGATTGAAGTCCCAGAATTGAGTTTGCATGATAATTCCGTAATTTTCGTAACAGCATGAGCTGTTTGAGACAATTCCTGGAGCATTACAAGAAAAATACTTGTACTCATCGACTCCAAGACATGTCTGGACAGGATAATACACCTCTGCTAATCCGTTGCACTCGCCTCCGCCTCTGGTCGGATAAGCACTAGCCACAGACACAATTGCTACAAAAGCTGCAAGACCGAATGATACCATTGAGGCTTAGTGATTTTTAATTGATGTAAAATTGTCTTAGATGTCATTTTATACTACTGAAACCGATATGTGGTTAGAAGCACCGAAAGTGCCATGTACTTGCAAGGCACAATCATAAAAACGTGGGTAATCTAATCGGAAATCATTAAAAGATGATACGAATGCGAATTGAAGCCGTTGGTGGCCCGAGCATGCTGAACGTGTTTGAAGTGTCAACTAGACCGAGGATGCTTTATTAATATTGTGTTTCATCTGGAAGATTGGGAACTTCACGCTATGTTCGTACTGTTTGTATTTGCTTTGATACGGGCTTTTCATTGTTCTTGATGGTTGATGTGGTTGACACAATTGACATGGTTGACATGGTTGACATAATTAATGGTTGACATAATTGAGCCTGAATACCGGAATTATCTCGCTTTCCGATGAAACGCCGGAGAACAAAGCCCGAAATTCCCCGACACCACGTTGAAAGACACTTTTCAATCTTCAATCCCCTAATCATTGGAAACAACTATCCCGCCACATAATTTCCTGTCATCTTTGACAATGTCAATTTCGTAATTTGCACCCTTTTTTCTCACATGCATTACTAGACTCTCATCGATGTAGCACGGCTCACTGTTTCTATACTTGAAAGATCTTATTCTGACATCTGGAAAGATACTACTGAAGTAATGAAGCATTAGAGACGCTAGTAAAGGACCAGAGGCAATCACATTTGCCAAGTTCTCTTGGTGGCAGTACAGGACATCACTGTGAATCTTGTGTAAGTTGTACGAGAGTGAACTGAATCGCCTGACATCATTTAGAGAAAACAGAAATTGCTTTTCGGCCACCAATTCTTCTTCACTTGGGACAACTTGAGGATCTTTGTCGATCTGTCGTCTTTGATAGAGCTCATTGGTATAAACCAACGTCCGAAGCTCTCGTAACACTGTGCTTCCATTACTAGCAGCAAAGTCTCGGTCAATTGTAACGAAAACACTAGTGCCAACAGTTCGAACGGCCTTTACCTTTTCTATACATCGTATGAGATCATTGATTTGTGGCCCCTTTCCAAAATATTCCAAGTGGCCATTAACCCACATTCTACGCTGAAATAGAGGATTTCCCGATTCTGACATTGGAGCTTGGTAGTTGTCGTATCCATCACTTCCCAAGTTGGAGTTGGACTGATTATTAAAGATGAAGTGTGTACCATATAGGTTTTTGCTTTGCGAGGGGATAAGTCCTTGCAATAAGGTACTCAAATGATTGTGTTGGCCAATAGAATGTACATCATCCCACACCCAAGAACTATTTTTTATTTTCTTTGCCCATGCTGCTATCTGTTGCTTCATCAGGTGTTTTCATTACATTTATGTCAGTCGTGCATATGGAATGTTTAGACGATGAGGTACGGGTGTTTAATTCTTGGTGTATGGATGTTCCTATGAGAATGTACGGGTTTTAAAAACTTGGTGTATGGGTGTTTCCTGTCAAAGGTGTACGGGTGTTCGGTTTTTGTGTTTGTGTTCATCAACCACAGATACCATCAAAGGAGTTGTAACCGAATTAAGCTCAAGTCAAAGTGAAAGGCTTTCAACTACAATTACCATCGAACTAATTCGGCCATGAATTTCCATCTACTGGCATTGCTTACTTGGTTTTGAATTCATCCAAATCTTGTCTTTAAGCCAACTGTCCCAATACTATACTACACGGGTTATCATCTTAATTCCAAAACCCAAAAGCTTTTATTCCTTTGACTTCTAGTTTCTCTTTCCAGTATAGTCAAAATGTTATCAAACCCTTCCAGCTAGTATATCACTTAGAGTATGTGCACACCAGAATGGCCTGTACAATCAGCGAGAACAAGTAAAAGAATCATCCTAGTCATGGCTACTGTCTCAGGAGCGTGTGTGATCTCGAAGGTATCGGGCCTCCTTCAGATTCGTGAGGATACCACACCTTCCAAACTAATATGGAAAGCGATTGATCAGGATAAGTCATTGGAGATTCCTTTGAACAATCTCGATAAGCTTCAAGTATCGAAAGAAACCTCCCCCAAGATGCTTCTTAAGTTGTACTATGCGGAGGGTGGAAATCCAGAAATCAAAGATATAAAACTCACGTTCAACAACAGACAAACCATGCATGCGGTCAAGGATATTCTTCAGACCATACTTGCAAGACAGAAGACTGTGATCAAAGACAGTCCAGCTCCAGTAAGCGATTCAGGAGCATCTGCACTGGGAACTCCAGCACCGACAGGAACTAGTTCTAACGGCCAATCACCAGCACCAGGTGATCCATTTGACTTTTCGAGTCAAGAAAGTCTTTCAGATTCAGCATTAATGAAGAACCGTCAATTGCAACAGAAACTTTTGTTGGAGGACAAATCGCTTCGAAATATTTTCACACAATCTGTTATAAAGTTTAAACTTTCGCCAGCCATTTTCTGGTCGAGCAGAGTTAGTCAGTTGAGAACATATGCATTGACTATTTCTCAGCACCGTGGTCCATATAATGTGCTTTCAACGATTCGTCCGGTCGCCACCTCAGACAACCAGGTTAACGTGAATGTTACAAGAGACACCATCAACGAGATTTTCGAGACATATCCCGTGATCAAGAGAGCATTCAATGAGTTGGTTCCCGTAAAGCTTAACGAAGGAGAATTCTGGTCGAGATTCTTCAACTCCAAGCTCTTTAGACGACTTCGTGGAGATAAAATTAACATAGCAAACTCCCGTGGTGATGTGGTCATTGATAAGTACCTCTATGTGGACGCAGACTTTGTAGAAGAAGAAGAGAAGAGCAAGAATCTGACTGAAACACCTGGGGAAGGAAAAGCGGTCAAGAAGTTCATAGATTTGTTTGGAAATGAGGCCGATAACTCACAGAAACTTGGAATCTCACCGGATTTTACCATGAAGTTCTTGGATGAAGATGCAGCAAATACTGGATCGCAAGTTCGCAACGAGCCTCGATCTCACAAGAACGAGAACGAGATGATGATTCTCATGAAGAATATGAACAAGCTTTCCAGCAAAATGGTGACGATTAATTCTAGTGAAGCTTCTGAGCCAACAGGAGATAAAAAGATCTACGAGGAGCTCGAGGAAGAGTTGGATATTGCTGATTTGAATGAGGCCGAAAAGCTAAACTACATTGAATTGAACATTGATACTCAAGCTGCTCGTCATAGCATGCATTTGCAAAAAGAGTCTACTTTGCCCGAAGACTCTGCCAGCGATGAAGCAGTTGCCTCTTTTCTCTCAGGGAACGTTTTTTCCAGCGCCAGCCAGGTTGATCTCCGTGAAACCTATGCATCCAAGACTGACGATATATCCAAGGCTTACCACGATATTACCGCGCTAGTCAAGTATAATTTCCGGATTTTCAAGCTGGTGCATAATGTCAAGGATACAAACCAGTCTAGTGGCGAAAAGATATTGAGTGACGAGGAGGTTCAAGAACTCATTACGTTCAACATCACCATTATGGAGTTTCTCCTGCATTTCTGGAACCTCTTCTTGAATAGTGGAAATCCTGTTCAGTTGAAGAAACTTTTCACCAATATCCGTAATTGCGAAAGCACCCTCAACAACATGAAAAAGAAACTTACCGACCAGATCCTGGAACACCCGTTGGTGAAACTGAATGATAAGCTTCGCGATAAGTTGTTGAAGGACCTAGACAACTGTATTTTCCCCATGAGTTCTGGGCTCACGAAAGCCAGCAATGACTACATGACGGCAGTACGTGCTGCTAACCAATCAGAAACGAACGAAAACGGGAAAAGACCGCTTCCGGTCGAGAATCCATGATATTTTTACATGAGGTAGCTATAGGTGCGGTGGGGCTATTCTGCAGGACGCTATCACCTACCATCAGAGATGGCATCGCGAAAAGAAAAATGACCGACCTCCATCCATCTTCACCCAATATGAGTGAGCAGAAAACCAACGAGGTTTTGAAGAATATCAAAAATAAACAGCGCAGGCAGAAAGTGTTTGCTGCGCTTCAAGCAGAAAAATCCAAGGAGAGACACAAGGCTCGTGCAGCAAGAGCAAAGGAAGAACGTCTGAATCCACAGCTTAGAGAGGAACGTCTAGCAGCCAATGTACCGGAGACCATTGAATCGAAACGAGTTTTCGATGAAACCATTGCCGCAGAAGTGGAAGGAGAAGATGAGTTTTTCGAGTTGTTCAACCGCACCCAGAGAGACCCAAAGGTGCTCATCACCACCAATGTCAATGCCAAGAAGGCTGCGTACGAGTTTGCAGACATCTTGACGGAGTTTGTGCCCAACGTGACGTTTGTCAAGAGAAAGAGAGAATACAACATGAAGGAGATGGCCAAGTATTGTACCAACAGAGACTTTACTGATCTTATAGTGATCAATGAGGACAAGAAGAAGGTCAACGGCCTAACATTCATCCACTTGCCTGAGGGGCCTACGTTCTACTTTTCCGTGACATCGTTGGTGACTACTGACCGGATCCGTGGGCACGGAAGAGCCACGTCGCACATTCCTGAGCTTGTGCTCAACAACTTCAACACGAGGTTGGGTAAGACTGTGGGCAGGTTGTTCCAGGCAATTTTCCCTGCGCAGCCGGAGATTCAGGGTAGGCAGGTACTCACGCTCCACAACCAACGTGACTACATTTTTTTCAGAAGACATCGTTATGTATTTAAGAACGAAGAAAAGGTGGGGCTCCAAGAGTTGGGTCCACAGTTTACGTTGAAGTTGAGACGGTTGCAGAAGGGCATCAAGGATGAGATCGAATGGGAGCATCGTCCAGACATGGAGAGAGACAAGAGAAAGTTTTACCTTTGATAGCATTAATACACGGGCGAGAGAGACATCTGTACGAAGAGCGGAGAAGTTTTAGAAGAGAAACTCAAGGATTTGAGGAAGGAAAGACCTTTTCAATAAGAATCAAGTGAGTTTGGTGACTGAAGACCTCCCCTGACACTGAATATTTCGCTTCTAGCATTATTCCCTACGATATTTTTCTCTGGTTTTTTTTCTGCAACCTCAGCCTTGATAATCTCATATCTACATCTACGAGATATCCCTCACACGAAAAAGAAACAAAGGACCCCTCCTCTAATAATACGGAACCTTTCAATCATCGCCAACTTTCATTTTGAAATCACCATAGGAGCCTCAAATATTCTTTTTCCTCAACTATCCCCTTCACTAAACTCTATTCGGATCCTATTTAGTCCCGAAGCCATGCATGACATCCGTACACCACGATGATAAACTCCTGTCATATAACCCACGAGCCATATACACAACAAGGCTATTTCATCTCAGGCATTCAATCTATTCGGAGACTCCAGTAGGTTTTCCCGTGAAAGAAAAGTCTCCAATCTAATCGCCGTATATCGTGCGTTCTTCGGTTTCGAGATTCATTGTGCACCGCTAGCACCATTCTCATCAACAGTGTACTCAATTCCTAGTACCTTTTCATCAAAAAAACCTCATGACAATGGACACCAGCGGAGTTAACCAGATTCTCCAAGCTTTGGAGGTGGTTCACGAGCCGAGGTCGTCCAATCAGGCCCGAAGAGAGGCGCAGAGCTTTCTAGAACTGATCAAAATGTCGGAAGAATCTCCATATTGGGGGTTCCAATTGGCGTTGCCTGAAGCGTATGGAAAAAACTACATTGTTCGGCACTTTGGCTTGTCGTTGCTCCAGCATGCCATTACCAAGAAGTTTCAGACGTTTGACTGTGCTAAAACCTTAGCTGTACGAGACTGGATCATTAGCCTATCTGAAAAGATCGTGAATGATGACCCGCATTATCTCAAGGAGAAGCTTGCGTTTTTGTGGGCATCAATGGCGAAGAGAATATGGGGCAATTTCCTTGTGAAGGCTGCAGATGCACCTGACGTCGAAAAAACTGTGTCGAAAGAAGAGGCCAACGAGGGCTGGTCTTCCATGGACAGTGACTTGTGGAACTTGTGGAGTGCATCTACCCAGACTAGAGAGTTGTCGTTGGTTATCTTAAGAACTCTTTTTGAGGACATTTATTTGCTCGACGATCCATTGGCATCTAAAAGGACAACTATTCTAAATCAGCTTTCAGTGTTGATCACGACCCCAAAAAGTGTGCTAGAACAAATTTACGAGCCAAACCCAAACTTGGCCATTTGCAAGCACTTGAATGAGGGCTGGTTTGTGGTGTGGAGCAAGTATTTGCTTGAGTTGTTGTCCAATAATGAGTTTTCTTCGCCTGTGGTGGCTCAATTCGTTCCCAAGATCCTTGGAACCTTCAAAACGTGTCTCCACTGGATACAGCCGTCTGTTTTGCGTGAAGAAAACATCATGAATACGCTAGTCAACATTTTGACCATCCCTGATATGAAACTCAAAACTTTGGCCGTGGACTGCCTACACATTCTCTTCACGAGATCATACAGCGATGCTGAAGACTTTGATTTCTTCATCGGAAGCATTTACACAACTGAGGGCTTGACCAAACTTTCCCAATTTTTCCAGTCGCTCGAGATCGACCCAGATGACGTTGATGAACAGGCTTATGCTCTTCTCAAAAAGACGGTGGAGATGATTGTCTCTTTGAGCGAATATTTGAACATTCTGTTGCCTGTCAAAAGTCGAATAGATTGGAGTAAAGCGGATGTCGATCTTTACTTAAATCTTGTTTTAACCACTACCAACCACCCCAGTTTAATTATTTCAGGATTATCTTTACAGATGTGGGTGACTACGTTGAGATTCGATGAACTCAGCTCCAAAGAACCCATCCTTAACATCCTCATGGACTTGCTAGAAGTTTCTGCCAACAGAATCATCAACTACAGCACAATTGGCGAAGATAACGCATCCAAGAAGTTCTTGGAGTTGGACTTCGATTCAGCACTGGACTCCGCGTCATTTTTGTCAAACTATCGCAAATTCAATGAAGACATTGTCAGAATTACAATCTGCAAGAAACCTGAAGAAGGTCTCAAGTGGTTGGAAAGCAGACTTGAAAACTTTTTCAGTTCTCCCTTAGGTTTGGAATGCATCACTCAATCGAAGCTCGATGAGAAGTCTGACGTCTACAATTACGGTACCTCTCAGTTTAATATCATAGAAAACAGCATCAGAGGAGTATCGAGATGGCGCATCTGGTACAGTGGGGAAGACTTCGATACGAAAAACAACAGACTTAATGGCCTTGTGGAAGCTTTGGGTGAAAGACTATTGGCCATGCAGTTAGCTTCACCTTTGCTTATCCGTAAACAAGTGCAGACGATGGTCCAATTCGCTCCTTTGCTCAAAGATGTTAGCCCTTTAATGTTCAAAGTTTTGGAAAGAATCTTGACAACTGCGACATTCGAGTTTCCTCCAGACATTTCTGATGAGGAGAAGGAGCTTATTCGTGATTTAAGGACTAGTTGTGGAACAGAACTTAACAGATTGGCTTATATCATGCCAGAATCGCTCAAGAGAATATTTGGAGAGCTTGAAAATGTGATCTCAAATATTTTGTCTTCAAACAAAGTCAGCAATCATGAAAATGTCGCCTTCAAATCTTTTCTCTTGGTTATTGCATCACGATCTTCAATTGATGATAAAGAGGAGCTATTTGCAAAAATTGTCGATCCTGAATTGATTGCTTGGTCAGCCCCCGAGACCGAAAAGGGTTTGATGGATTTGCATTGGTTTATGGAACGCATGGGTATTGTCGAAATCGCCCAATATTTCCAGAAGAGAAACATCACAGCCTCTACAAATCTATTAGATGCCGAAATGGATGAAGAGGGTCGTTTATTGAAGAATTCATTGAAGGATCGCTGGTCATCTATCTTTCCAATTCGTGCCACCAGAATTTTCATTCAGTACAGTATTGAAAAGCTTAGCCATGATTCGCCAGAGTACTTGAATCTATTGAGATTGTGGAAGCCCAGAGTCAGACCAATCATTCCTCACGTTCTCCAACTTCTTGCTCAAATCCAGGCATATCATAATCCTGAAAACTGGCGGGACCTCCCAGACGAAGTCCAAACATTTTTGAGATACAGCCGAATGGAAAGATTCTGGCAACAAGGAGTTTCTATTCAAAGTAAGGAGACTTTCATCGAAGAAAGCGTCAAAGCGGCCCTCACGTTGAGAGACTTTGCTGACAGTGTTGGACATTTAGTCAGATATACCAGGGAATATGCATTTTTGACCATTGGCTCTCTCTCACAATTGGAGGATACCTTCTATGAAATCCCCAATATTGCTACTCAATTGTGGAACGCTTTGGCCGGCGATACCGTGGGAGTAACATTACACAGCTGGAAGCATATGATCAATAGCTGCTTGCGCAGTGTGGTAAAGAACTGTCCAATTAAATATGTCGATATATTCATGGCAGAGCTCTTGCCCAAAGCTTTGTACGATATCGATAAGCTCATTGTTGAGAGATGGGACAAAGTGTACCTTAAGGGCTTGCAATTACAAGGAAATGAAGATGATGATACCCTTAGCGAAGAGATGATGGAGGAGCATATGTTGCGTCAACTCACGGCCACTGTGGTCAGACTTTTGATGGATATAGTTCCTCAGTTTAACGCTAAGAATGTCACAGATACTCAATTCGCTTGCAAGCGCTTGGTGACAACCAATAAGGAAGTCATGGGAGCATTTTTGCAAATTTGCGCTCACATCATCAAATTGAAGGACACGAAATGCTCGTTCAACACTATTTTGGTCGCCAGAAACATTCTTCCAGGGATCGTGCTCAAAGATGACGATGTTGACAAGTACTTGTGCGAGACGTTCATGAAATCCTTATTGCTGGTGATGGTGGATGATTACTTTTCAGAGACGCACTCTGAGGCCGCCACAGCTCTTACCACTTTGTATTGTGCATTGAGATCCAAAAATGACTATCCAGCCCGGATTCTTATTTCCACGTTACCGAACATCACTTCGCAACATGTTAGTAATTTCGAAACACTTCTTGTTGGATCTAGGTCTTTGAGACACCAGCGGTCTGCACTCTTGGAGCTCATTCGAATCGCGAAATCGAATCAGAACGAGTCTTCTGAAGATGCCGAGCTTAAATACAGAAAGAAGCAACTTGAATCTGCGACGGCTAACAGAAAGAAGAAGGCTCTTGCCAATGACATTATGAATGATCCGTTCACTGAGAACGGAGCTTTATCCAACTTGTTTGGGGATGATTAGGGTGCGGAGGTGCCGATGATTACAACCTCTCTGTGTATATAAAGTATCTATTTAGGTGCTTCAAAGTAGAGTCTCACGATATCTCTCTTGAGTTGGCCCATGTTTCCTCCCACTGTATCAATATGCAAGTTGTCTGCTTTAGCTTCGGATGTTTTATCAATAAACTCTTTGATAGAGCCGCCGACTCCAAAGTAGTAGGACTTAGCTGCCACCAATGCAAGATAGTTGGGTGGGGTTGCCAATTGTAGCAAGACATCAATGAGAATTGGCACTGAGTCGAGAGAGTAGATCGTCTCCGATGTCAAGATCAACTCAGGTGAGAATGTGAATGCAATCTTACAGAATTCAGAGCCCCACAGACCAGAAATAAAGGATAGCAGCAAATTTTTACGGGCCAAGTGGTTCTCGAATTCTTTTAGCAAATCAGACGACAAGAAAACCTCATCGTTATTTAAGTGGATGTCTGATCCAGTCAATTGATGCAAAAAATCAGGTTCCAAAGTAGAAGCCCAATGGATGAGAAGGTTTGGAACAGTCACCAACCGGAGAACCTCATAGTTGAAGTCAGAAAGAACAAGACTTCGAGACGTGGCCAGATCTTGTTGGAGAAGCAACCTCAACAAGTAACATGATGGTAAAGAAGTTCCACAACCAATTTCAAGAAATTTCGAATGCAGTATAAGACTGCCCTGCTTCCAGAGCTTATCAATCTCATCCACCAAGTCATAAGAGCACTCCCACAGCTTGAAGCCCCCCTCGTATACGTTAGTTCTGAGATCTACATCATCACTAGCATTTTCTGAGCCGACCAAGATCTTGTGGACGTCACTAGCCCTCTCAGAGTCTTCCTCCATCATAGCTTGATGCTTAATATCGAAAAGTTCTCTTCTGTAGACGATATTGCCACCTGGAGTAGTGAAGTTGTCAAAAGTGATTCGGACATCTTTTAAGGTGGAGAGAATGTCCAGTAGCGAGTGGAGTTTGGGCGGAAGAAGAGCCTCCACGGGCTTGGAGTTACTGGTGGATGCAGTAGCCACATTGGTCATACTCTCATCGTCGGAGATATCGTCTCCGGTGAAACCAAACGTGAAAGACATGGAAGGTTGGTTGGAGATGAGTAGGTGTGCAGATAGATGTGGAGATGATGAAGGAAGTAGGTTTGTAAGAAAGATCAACAAATATTGTTATCGATTGACATAAATTTATTTATTTTCCTTGATCCTTACATTTTATGATTTAGATAAAAAAATCAAAAGATAATCATGTTTTATTCCCTGCTTATCTTTGTTTCATGTTGTCCCCTGCTACTATCTTCTTTATGAGGCTACCGTGTCACGTGAACATCATATCCGGACGACAGGCTTTTTCGGTTCCTGTGTACGTACTGCACATAATTTACATACTTCCATTTTTCGTTGCTTGATGTAAACGGCTGACCACGTCAGTTTTAAATAAGGTTACAATTTCTTTTTCTTAATTTCCCCATCCATTACCACTCACATTATTCCCAATTTTCTCAACCTTTTTCAAACACAAGTTCAATTTCTAATCCCCCACAATCCCCCACACTACCCCCGCTACATTTCAGCAACTATGATGGTGTACGGGTCTTTCGTCAGCAAATTTTTTTATTTTCCCCCTCCGCTCCGGGCTCCCATTACAGTTTTCTCTCAACTATGGTGCTCGGGATCAACTCCGAACCCCCACCTTTCATGCAGGACATAGTCCCATACAATTAGTTTTTTTGGACCGGCGCCGACCCAATTTCTTTACTACTTGCTCTTTTCACACCGCAACCAATAAATATCGCTCCCCCTTCTTTTTCTTGCACTCATATTCATCCCGTTGCCGCTGCAGTCCGTCTCCATCCCGCCGTTCTTGCTCCAATTCTTTGCCGACCATGGAAGATCCTGACCCGTTTGCTAAGTTCATGAAGCATCAAAAACAGCGAGCAAAGTCCATCTCAAATGCTGTTTTGGCCAACCTGCGGCTCAAGGGGAAGCACGTATCCTTCAACGATGATGGTGATGTTGTTTTCATTGCATCTTCGAATGATTCAAGTCCTCTTTCCAATACCTCTACTGATAGTGAGGGTGACGATATCGAATACTCTCCCAGAGAGGTCAGTCCCATGTCTCCGAATAAAAAACCTGTTGATGAAAGTAAGGGGGCCAAATCTCCTAAGTTTTTATCTGCTCACAACAATCTCCTGGAATTGAAGCGGTTCCGTTCGCATCCTCACCAGAGCACCTATATGGCTCAGGCTGCGCTGCTTGACACTAGGTATTTCAGTCCTCAGCATTCTAATCTTAACTTGCCGGAATTCAACAAGCGTCCACTCACCGACACACCTATTGTTTCAAGTGTGGCATCGCCAGTAACCCAAGAACAGCTGAGTGATTCAGAAACGGAAGAATGTGACGATTCCGCCGATAATGCGGCTCCAGGCATCAGACGCTCCAGTTCCAAGTCCAAGTCCAAGTCGCCTATTCACAAGACGAAGAACATCTCGCATCTCAGTTTAGTGGACTTGAATGCTGTTTCAGCTGCTGTAGTTTCTGCAAGAGCTGCTGACATCTCATCAGACGGAATCTCGCCAACAAACACCAGCGAGGGCACTATTGCTGTAGAACCTGAGCTGGACTCAGTCATTAAGGATGATGCTGGCGCTCCTACGAAGGCGATTCCCGATATTTTGAGAAAGCCTCTGAAAGCCCCTCAGAAGGCACCCTTGGAAGCTAAAGGGGACGAAGAAGCGCCTAAGCTTTCATACCCAACATTCACGGTTTCTCCATCATCAGAACCTTCGGATGTGGACACTCCTTCTCCTGGTAGTAGTACACCAAAAGCATCGAAGAGTCTTGATGCAGCAATTCTACGGCAAATCAAGAAGGATTTGTTGCCGGATGTTCCTGAGGATCTCCAGCTGCAATTCGAGAAGACTCCTTCCTTCGAGAAATTGAAAAACATGCTTCTACTGAAGCCTATTCCAAAGCCTCAAAAGGCATACACGCTCAACATCGCGGGTCAGACCTCGTCCAAAATCTCTCCGGATGGACGGATTGCATCGGTAGACGTTGGTTCCAAGATGGTCATTGTCATGGTTGGCTTGCCAGCCAGAGGTAAATCCTACATTACCAACAAGCTCACAAGGTATTTGAACTGGCTCCAGCATGACTGCAGAGTGTTCAACGTGGGAAACACGAGAAGAATGGACAAAACAAACGTGTTAGGTCCTGCTTCATCTCCTTTACCTGATACCAATACTCCACTGCCACACGCTGGCCGTTCCCCTGAAGTAAAGCCTTTGTCGCCCGCAGCCCATTCGGCAGACTTTTTTAACCCTAAGAACGCTAACTCTACAGAATTGCGTGAGAAATGGGCTATGGACACTTTGGATAATTTGCTCAATTGGGTCGTAGATGGCCCTGGATCTGTTGGCATTCTTGACGCTACAAACTCCACTAAGAAAAGAAGAATTAAGGTTCTCAAGAGAATTCAGGAAAGAACAAATGGAGAATTGAAGGTCTTATTTTTGGAAAGTATCTGCTCTGATCCTGCGATTCTTGATACAAATATCAGGTTGAAATTATCGGGACCTGATTACAAAGATATGGATCCGGAGGTTGCGTTGAAGGACTTTATTGGCCGTTTGCGCAATTATGAGTCCGCTTACGAGACCATCGACGAGTCGGAAGAGTCAATTCCCGGTTATCAATATGTGAAAATGATAGATGTGGGAAAGAAGGTTGTCAGTTACAACGTTCAAGGTTTTTTGGCTTCCCAAACCATTTACTTTCTTTTGAACTTCAACTTGTGTGAGCGCCAGATCTGGCTTACTCGCCATGGTGAGAGTATTGATAATTTGAGTGGTCGTATTGGTGGAGACAGTGCTTTGACTAAACGTGGACAACGTTTTGCCAAGACCTTGAGCAGATTCTTGAGCTATCAGAGACGTGTCTTCCGCAAGAAGCAACTTGAGAACTTCTCGTCAAGACTCGAATTGCATTACAACGAACTCACTGGCAAAGCATCGGGTACTGGATTGCAGGAAAGCCTGCTGCTTGCCCATATCCCTACCGAACCAAACTTCTGTGTTTGGACATCCATGTTACTTCGTGCCATCGAGACTGGAAATTACTTCAACGACCAAGAATATAACGTTAAAGCTATGAGAATGCTTAACGAATTGGGAGGAGGTAAGTACGATGGAATGACCTACGACGAGATTCGTAGAAAGCATCCTAAGGAGTTTGAAAGCAGAATTAAAAACAAACTTACCTACCGTTATCCTGGAGTTGGAGGTGAATCTTACCTTGATGTTTTGGTCAGATTGCGTCCAGTCATTAATGAGATTGAACGTACAACCGATCATTTACTTATTGTTTCACACAGAGTGGTGTTACGTGTGTTGTTGGCTTACTTCTTGAATTTGGATAAGTCTGCTATCGTCGAATTGGATGTTCCATTGCACACATTATACTGTCTCGAGCTGAAGCCATACGGTACCGAGTATGCAATGTATGAATATGACGAGACGTCTGACTGGTTCAAGAAAGTGGAACCAGAGCATCGCAAGAATGTCAAGGAGGTGGGAGTCAATTTCCGTGAAAGAAAATACTCAGTTATCCCTACAGCTCCACCTACTTCCAGTGGCAGTAAGAAGATTCGCCCAAGCATCGACGGAAGGTTGGGCAGCTTTTCAGTGCGCAAGAGTATCAGCACGAGTACGCAGATTCCTACAATTGACGAAATTTCTGGTGATAGTGGTCAACGTGTTGTGAATTCGTCAAGCTCTCGAAAGTTGGCAGACTTGAGTAAAATGAGAAAACCGTAAATTCATAACCATAGTGAGATTGGATAGCATCATAATCACGATGGTTTGTGGGACTTTAGCATCATGAAGAGGACAAATATTATATACTTGAATTGTTCCTTTGTTCACTGTAATAATCGCTTAAGATTGAAATGCTCACTTATTCCTATAAAAGATCATAAAGAAGTAGAACATAAAGTACAATTGAAATTATGAAATAAATAGAACGGGAATAGAAAACAAAATAGTGTGATTGGCAAGGATTTCGAGTTTATATCTAGGTGGCGATAACGTTAGTATTCGAAAACCTAATCACCACATTGATTTGAGGGTCCGTAATTGTCTTTGAAATGGGCTGTTTGAGAAGTTTTTCCGCTTTGAATCCTTCCCATTAGTGATTTGTTGTTAGATGAAATATGCTATGAAGATTAGAGCCCTCAATTTTTAGTTGAGGGAGAACGTTAAATTGAAATCCGTGAAGTATCAACCATCAGGAGCTTATTCTGTTTGAAACAACACCAACGAAATCAGTAAACGAGACAGAGTAGGGATAACTAAATTGGTTGTCTTCATTTCTATATTTTAAGGACGTATGAACCTAGAGGCAAGTTGATAGACAACAATAGCCAAGAAATGTGCGATTCTAACGTACCTATATCAGAGCATGTCGTTACTCTCTAGTGTAGTATAAGTCAAAAAACAATGTATTTCTATAAAAAAGACATTAAGGGAAAAGAGTAAAAAGTTAAAGAATACAAACCAAACTTTGAAACAACTGTCATTGACACTGTCATTGACTTTATCACCATCACATATCAGTCAACTCCATCTCCATGCACACACAGTTTAGTAACTCTACAATTGCCTTTTCAATTGAGGCATCTAAAGTCACCAAGACCTGAACGCCTTGTCGTAAATCATCGACGTTGCAAGTCATTGCTAACTTTGCATCACGAACATAAGTCTTGTGGAACTCTCCAAAAGTGCTGATGAAGTCAGTCTTTCCACATATCTTCTGAAGTGTCTGAGGGGAACACGTTGGATAAGATTTCAACAAGACATCAGAAAAGAACTTATCAAATTCCAGAATAACGGTCGAAATCGCAGCAATGCAAGCCTGACACTCAGCAGTATAGTAGTCGAGCGCCTTCCCCAACTCACTAGCTAAGTATTTGGCACCATTGCTGACTAGGTCAAGACTCTTTCTAACCTTCCCGAGATTATTTCTCTCATCAATAAGAGAAACCCGAACGTAGTCTAAGGAATATGAATCATTAACATGACGATATTTCTCCAACAAAACCTCATATCTGTTTGCTATTCCAAGAAACGAGTAGAGTGTCAGAGATACAAGTTTCACGGCCCATTCGCATTGACCCACATACTCATGGAGTCCGTAAATCTTCACTTCATTAACACCTACTGTAAGTTTCCAAAAAGTCAGTTGGGAGATGTCAATGAAATTTTCGACCTCTTCCCAGTATCTATCGTCAGCATTCTCAGGGCATCCCGTGATCTTTGTGGCCCCAACAAAGCGACGACAAAGCTCTTCAAACCAAGAGTCATCAGTTTCAAAGTTAACAAAATCTTCAGATGTTTCAGATGCTCCATCCCAATCATCTTGAGCTTCTGATATCAGAGGCTTGCTTCTTTTAAGACAACTTTTGAGAGGTTCACATTGGTACCATTCGGAGTCGGAACCTACCGCAAGTGCCAGTGGAGCTTCATCAGAGTAGAACTCCGCAACCTGATCAAAGTTGGAGAAAGTGACAGTTGAATCACGTTGAAATCCCATGAAGTCGACGTCAGCGACCTGGTACTCCACATTTGTGGAGTGAAACATACGGAAGTCGGGAATGTTGTCAATAGCAGAAGCGATAAAGTCCAAGAACTCTTCAACCTCCTCCGTATTTTGATCCTCTTCGGGGTCAACTAAGCCTGTTGCATCGTTGAATTCTCCGCCTTCATCGTTCTCGTGTGCACCTCTTTCTGGTACAACCTCAACGACACGAGGTAAGTTTGCCTCCTTGATATCCTCAAGCCAAAGGAAGTAAGAAGTAAACTTGAGATTATCCCACGATTGAATTTCCCACAATACGTAAGGAGCATATTTGCCCGTATGTGGAATACTTTGGGAGACGGTTGAATTCACAAATTGCGAGCGACGGACCAGGAAAACGTTAGCCAGCAAAGCCTTTTCAACGGCAGTACCTTTCACATTAGACAGTTTAACTTGTAGGGAGAAAATGCAATCAAAACAACTTCGAGTACATACATTCTTAACCTGAGCAGGAGAGTAGGTTGGATGGTAGTTTTGCAAATATGGAAGCAATTTCAATAATCTCTTGAAGAATAATGAAGAAAACTGGAAAGGACAAGAAAGAGCTGCCATATCAGCAGCAGAGCAACCAACTTTAGGGACATTGACAGTATCACTTCTGGGGTAAGAAACAAAGAAGCGATGAGGGTTCATGGTACAATACAGCTCATTGGTTTCAGCAGCTTCAACACGATCAACATCATACGTTTCAGGAACTTCACTAGCAGGTTCAGTACACCCATAAGTGATCAATGGAATAGAAAACAACGATTGAAGATTATTCTTTGGAAACTCCACAGATGCCACCGAAGTTTGACCTGTGGCATTGCTAACAACAAGGGAGATTACCAGGTGTCTATTGGAGGAGACGGCATCCTCAATAGGGAGATCGTACAAAGCTCTCATGGAATAAAAGACATCATGTGAGTAGTCAAACGGGGAAAAGGCTTCAGGGTCTTCAGGGAAGAATTCAAGGGCAGTAGTACAATCAGGGAAAGCAATAATAGGAGAGTGAGGAGCGGTAGAAGGGGATAAATTTGAGTCCGTCTTCCTGAACATGGTTAGAGTCGTTCCCAATTTCTTCTTCAATTTCTTTGCTTTGGCTGCAAGCCTTTTACTTGGTCTAAACTTCCTGAACCATGGAGACTTAACCTTAGTGGGCTTTGTTGCAGAGGTGGAGAGCACCTCAGTGTCCACTGCAACGGGATTTACCAGACTCTGTGGAGAAAACAAGTTTTTTCCACTCACTGGCTTGGGGACGTTCACGTTGGTTGGGGATCTTACAGAAACACAAACAGCAGCCGTGATACGGCGGAGAGTTCGAGAGAAGGAGACCATCGTTTAGATAATCTGAATTGTCGAATTGGTTTGTTCGAAGTTTTCAAAGATTTCAATCAAGTTCAGGCTATATCTGTAGATGTAGGCTGGACGAATGTGAGAAGGAAGCAGTAAAAGAAAATTGGAAATTGGGGAAATGCGTTTGTGACTTTAAAGTGCGAATGACCCCCATATTAAGAACAAGTATGGAGATCTTGAGAAGGGCCAGGAAACTGTTTTTTTTTTCAAGGCTCCCCTTCTTCTTTTTGAATAGAATAACGGAGACAGGACTCTGTCTCTTTTCAAGATTGGTTCAAGTGCTGCAGAAGTGCTATATCACTTTTCGCAGCCATTTCAAGGCACGAAATGGAAAAAATAATGTGTACAAACCATTGAATCAAGACCTTGTTTTTTTTTTTGCCTTTCCTTTGATAGTACTTGAAGATTCGAAGCAATCTTATTGTAGAGATTTTAAGGCACTCCTCCAGGAAATGATAATATTTTGAATGAGAGTACTTGTATGGTATAATGTAATTGTAAGTGAAGATGACATGACAATGGGCCAGCGATGAATTCGAGATGGTTTCCTTTTTTAAGGCTATGTATATGGAATTCAGGCATTTTTGTTTTGTATCTTTTTGATTTTTCACGAAGACTTTGGGTTGTTCTTTATCATTGCCCTAGAGTCACCAAGGAATCCCTGGATTTGGACTTGGGATATACCAAATAATTACTGATCATCTATCATAATAAAGTGGGAAAATGGCTGGTTGCTGCTTAGAAGTCTGATTACGTTGTACTATTCCGCTATAATCATAAATGGAGCCTACAGAAGTGACAAATGACTAGGGAAAATTTGGGTTTTTCACAAGAATCATACCAGAGAGTATTTGCAACTCAATCTTTTTTACTCTTTTGTAGATTTTAACTCAAAACCTCTACCGGCTTTCTTAAAGAATGGAGAGTTTACAGTTCAATAAGTACGATTACGTCTAGGCAAGTCTTTGAGACACATGCCTTCATAGGTCCATATACTAGCAATGAAACGAGGGAGTTTTCAACGTGTCATGAAAGACGTTTCCAAAGGTTTAATATAAGTCCTTTTTTTCCTGAGTGCTCAGTATAAGTATTGAAGCTCACGTCGTCATATTTCAAGCCAGCCTTTTGTACAAATAACATCATTCATCAAAATTCATGCAACAGTCACCCAGATTCTGCGAAACTATGCAATGTAAAGCAGAAAGACACTTGACTATCGAAGAAAAAGTGAGGCAATTTCCAACCAACTTTTGTGAATCTCATACCTATTTGAAGTCATATTGTGAACAAATCATTTGAATCGTGACAGATGATAATTGGCAGATTCGCACGGATTGGTCCAATATTTCGAATTCGCAATCTCGCAACCATTTGAGCCACACAGGAAAGATTACTGAACGAGGCAGGACTATTTGCACTAAAATTGCTAAGACCACTACAGACAGTCATGGGACCTGTAGAGCAATGTAAGGATAATAAGTGGACAGGATCAAAGGTTGAGGAAGTTTTGAGAAAGTACTCAATGTTTTTCTTTGTTGACTGACGATTCTCAACGTTATCCACTATTTAGATTTTATTTTCTCACTATCAATAAGTAGTGATTGTATAATGCCTTCCAAAGGCTTTGAACATTCTCTAATCTTCTTGTTGATTTCGATCTTTTTTTTTCTCTGATTTTCTCTTTACACTTCTAATAATTTTCTTCGACTACATCTTCTGCCGACGGCATTTTCCTCTAAATTCATTTGACTTCTTTACCTTACTTCTCTCTCTGTACACCTCACTGATTGCCTACACAAAAACAAGCCGCATACAATAAACATTCCATCTCCAAATCTCCGAAATCATCAACCGTATCCAACATCTACCTAAATTCCTATCCTTCATTTCAAAGTTTACACTTATCTGCTTCAATAATTTATATCTCCTTGTATCGCTAAGCCGTATTAACAGAAGGCTTCAGACCCGTACATCCTGGAAAGATAAACCCATTATTGCCCTGTCTTGGACCAACAACATAACTTTCTCCACAAAGTACGCCGCTTACGCCAGTTTTTCAATTTTTTTTCTATTATCACATATACATGTCCTTTTAGTGTGTGTTTTTCAACATAATTTCGAATGGCCATGTCTGAAAAGCCGTCCTCCACCAGGAACCTTCGGCAGTTATCCATCAGTATTCCATCAGGTCACAATGCACCCACAGGACTCGAAAAGGCCAGTGGTGAAGGTGAAAATGTTATTAAAAGTGACGCTACCGCTGCACCTGAAAATCCTCGTGTCGAGGAGTCGCTAGAAGAGAAACTACTCAAGCAAAAGCTTCAGGCGGCACTCCCCGGTGTGTCATCTGTAGTGTCGACTCCTGGCACTACGGGGACTCCCAACCCGCTTCTGGGCACGAACTCATCGGTGGTAAGTGTTGATCTGCCCAACACTGCCGGCCCCAACGTGATTAACAAGCAGCTACTATCAAAACTCAACAAAAGTTTGAAAGAGAAACAGAAAGTCATCCAAACCAAGGAGAGCCACACCAAAACCCCCACCCTTATCCAGGACATCTTGACCACACTGCCACTGCAGCCAGTCTTCTCTCACAACTCGCCTATGCCGTCACTGGCCCAGGTAAACGAGGTTGGTAGATCTACTTCTCCAGGTTTGGAGTCTACAGGCGATGACCAAGAGGCGGAGAGCGGGATGCCACCTACGGTAGCTGCGAAGGAACCGGAGCCTAAGCCTAAAACGAAAAAAAGGATAGCAAAGCAGAACTCCACGCGGACTGACTTCTTTGCTGCGAAGCTAGCCAGTGCAGTGGATGATGTATCTCTGTCTAATAGCGATGAGACGTTCGTGTACGAGAACAACGTCAATGACTTTGGCGACGAGGCTACTGGTGAAAGTGGCCCCAATAGCGGAATTCCGGGGTCAGGAGTGATTACAACTGGTGACGAAGCATTCATGACAGGAGCCTCCGATATCAGCAACCATTTGGCCAACGACACCGCATCGGTAGCTGGCAGTGTACGAAATGCCACTCTTTTGGAGGGCGTTGGCAATTCTCCGTTCACAGAGCTTCGGAAGGATTTGCATGATGAACACAAACCCGACCAGGTTCGAGCCGAGTCCATCCACTCGTTCCAATCAACGAAAGTGAATCCACGGAACACCTTCAACATTACACCTCCAAACACAAGTAATGGCCGCTTGCTGCAACCACCAAACCTAGCGCATGTGGATAACCCTGCTCAGTACCTGAATCCGTACTTTCATAACTTGATTCGTGATGCTTCCAACAAGGCCACCAGACGCAAAAGTAGCTCTCATTCCCTTATGAGTGAAGACAAAAGCTACATTCTGCGCTCGCCAATGTTGAACTTCTCGGACCCCAATCATACGCTAGTGCCTCAGTCACACTCGCTCGCAACGAATATTCACCTGCCCGTCACACCTAGTATCGCTGAGGGTTATGGCGAAGGAACGTGTTCTCTTGATGAAGAAGATGATGAAGATTTATCTGGTGATGATGGCGCTTCGTCGCTTCGTCTGGTGTCCACAGAATCTAAACTTAATAATACCATTACCAATCCTAATGATGGATACTTGAAAGCAGATCATTTGTCTGTGAGTGGCAAAACAGAGAAGAAATCGAAGCCATCAACAACATCTTCGAAGTTGCGGTCCACAACATCGAAACTTTTCGATAAAAAGGGTGCTCAGCCAAGGAGATACAGTACTATCCCCGATGACATCGACATCGAGGATTTTGACGATGAACTAATATACTACGACAACAACAACATTCGCTTTCCATACAATAGTCAAAACGGAAACGAAACATCATCATTGCTTGGAGGTACCCATCGGTTGCCACACCACAGGTCTCTTAACCTCAGTTTCAACGGCAAGCGGCAAACCAGCAATGCAAAACCAAAGCGTTACACATCCTTGGGGTATGTGCCTTCAAATGGGAAAGGGAACGATATTTTTCCTTTTCCATATCCAGAGCCAAATCAGAAATACTATTACGATTTTGATGAATACGATGAAGATGAACACGCTGATGGTCGAGACGAAATGCATGCAAAGGGCATTTCTGTTGGTAAAAACCATCTCTCGCCTAATAATGCCCACTTTTTCTTGCCACGAAAGGTCTCTCGCGATAATTTTGGTAACAATCGCGTGAGATTCATCAAAAGTTTTGTCTATACGTTGATCAGCATAATCTGTATTTTAGCAATTGGGTTCATTCTGGGTTTCCTTCTCGCTTCCACCAAAGATTTGGCGAACATATCTATTATTAACATCGAGAATCCATTGGTTAGCCAAGATGAATTGGTTTTCAGCATTATTGTTGAAGCACTCAACCCAGGATGGTTCACTGTTGAGATTGAAGAGGTTGAGATCGACATATTTGCAAAAAGTGGATATCTTGATGGCCCTGCTGGTACTTCTGTGGAAACAGTTTTGCTAGGAACTGTCTTTAATTTTGAGTCTGCATTGGTGTTCGATGGAGGATTCTTTAATAAGGAGTTAAGCCAGCAAAGAGGGGAGATTAAGCTTATTGCGCCAGGAAAGAACTTGACAGGTTCTAGCGACCCCATGCAAGCTCTGATGGGGTACAAACTCAGGACGACTGATAAGCTGGACCCACCAGACAACTCAGAGAAGTGGGCCCTTATATCTAAGCATCCTTTTGACTTGATTCTCCGAGGGGTGCTCAAGTACAACCTCCCCATGACTACCAATATCAGGTCAGCAGTGGTCAACAAGGTAGGCTACGTCGATCCGTCCACTCCTGGAGTAGATATTATTTAAGTACTATTGCATGAAGTTCAGGCACTTGTGGGCCCTCGCGAGGACGAAGCCATACTCTAAACTCTGTAGGCTCGAATGAAGTTGCTGTAAGACACAGGTTCCCCTCGAAAGGGTTGAGTTTCATGTGGTATTTACCATCAGCTGGACGACGAACTTCAAAAAGCAAAATTGTTCTACACAACAAGGTGTATAGGTCGCGAATGGCGAGTTTGTCACCCGAGCACTTGCGAGAACCCAAGCCAAAGGTAAGGTGTGACATTTTGGTGTTAATCATTTCATCTTCATTCAACCATCTGTCTGGATTAAATTCATTGGGATTGTGGAATTGATCTGGATCATGGTTGGCAGCAAATGCATTCATTACCACAACCGTGTTCTCTGGAATGGTTACACCGTTGCAAATGATCTTTTTAGTGGTGAGTCGAGGCAATCCTAAAGGTAAAACAGTGAAGTACCTCATTGCTTCAGAAATGAGTGCTAATGCGTAGTTACAATCAGAGGAAATAGCCACCTGATGCCATGCCACAACCATATCACCATCATAGAGATTTATGAGGCTGGAATACAATTTTTCTTGCATGACATACCCATGTTGGTGAGAAAGTTGACCCATAAGGTGGTCGAACGTAAGAGCGGAATTGTCGAGACCAGCACTTACCATAGTAAGACAAATACTTTGGATTTCGCTAGCCGAAATCGAGACTTTAGGGTTAGAGAGGATTCTACCTAGCATACTACGGACTGCCTGTGGGTCATTCATCAACAACCGGTGTTCAAAGTCGTTGTAAAGTCTACGCATGTATGCATCTCGGCGATCACGCCAAAATTGGGGCTTAGATGAGAAAATCCAGGAGAAGGGCCATCGAGACAAGAACGGGAGGTAGTCTTGATAATTTGCAAAGAGGGCACGGGTACGAATGATTTGATTTTCAGTGGCTATAATGGACGCAGTTAATTCTGAATCCGCCCTTTCGCAGTCCATTGTCATTCCATAGGTGATGTCGATAGCGACACCAAGAACAAAGTGCTGCGCAGGCAAGAGCATACTGACATCGTTTAGTGGAGTCCGACAATCACATCCAACTTGCAAACGAAATCTCAATAGGTGTTTAAGGGCCATACGGGAATGATGATCCACGGCCGCATTTACCAGAGATTGATGAAGAGCAACGTTAGACAATTGCATGGAAAGGCACTTTTTCTTTCGTCTGAACGAAGCCCCGGCCGGAGTACTACCAACGGTCACACCTTGCACTGCCGAAACCACCGTGTGGAATGTGTGCAGCAGAGGACGAGACGAAAGGCCGACCGAGTGGTTTGCGTAAAGTTCCCTCACCATGCGGAAACTTGACACTACCACCACGGGCATCCGACCCAAATGGACCAAGAGCACTGGCAGCAGAACTGCCTGGGCCCAATTGGAGAGGGTTAGCGCAGGGTTATGGTACAATTGGAAAGCATTACCCACAATAGGAAGGCCGAGAATCGATGGGGCTCCGAGAACATGCACCTGTGGTTTGTGAAAAAGACGTGAAACTGCAACAAGGATAGATACAAGGAAAAGTAGAGAAAGGATGAAACTGAAAAGACTTATCATAGTTGCTAGAGCAGCAAACAGTGGAAAACTTATAGCTAAGAGGTCACGTCCAGAAGTGATAGCGAAGAGATCAACAGAGGCACAGAGAAAAGGCAAGGATGATCAGGTAGGAAAATAGCGATTTATCGAGAAGAGCGAATAGAAGGAGCAAATTTAATAACAAGAGCAAAATTTTATAAGAAGTACAAAGACCACAGTCACTAGCACTCGTCAATCGCGCAAAAACGTTACTGCGACCATCAGCATGTAGACGGAGATTTCAGCCTGTGGCAAAGCTTCCAAAAAATAAAAAATAAAAAATAATGTATTTCGGGCCGAAAGTTCAACGTCTCCACAAACATTCCGGCTCCCCGGTCCATCAACGAGAACCTCCGCCGCACACCAACTTCCTGAAGATACCTTCGGTATACATCCATGCGATGCCGAACGCGCAGATCGTAGCTTTGCGCAAATCTTGAAAAAATTGGCCATTGATGCAAGGAAGTGGCGGAACCTTTAGACAAGAAAGGTGGAGAGGTAGGGAATGGTAGACATGGTGACAGCAAATTTATTTTGCCATTGAAAATGCATGAGAATGGGAAGGGGGAAATAGATAGATGAAACACAAGCAGAAGAAAAAAATAAAATGAATAGAAAAAAGAACCAGCCTGTTTCTGGCGGCGCCCGAACACCCGAGAGAGGTGAGAGTGCGCTGTCAGCCCCGTCCAGTTGGAAAAAAAATTATAGAAAAGTTCAAACAATCGCTCTTAATGTGACAAATCATTGTTTCTAGACACATTCACTTACTGCGGGATCATTCTGACCGTTGGTGCAGACCATTGTACGATAAGGCGACTTCAAGCAGTCTAACCGAGAATTTTGGGGGATCAACATGCAACTTGCTATCGGCATACAGGGAGGGCAACAATAACATGGAGAAACCCTGGCGATGTAGTGGCCAGGAAATCGATCAAAATCATGTACCAGGCGGGGAAGGAAATTGGAGGCGCCGACCGAGGTACCAGTATGGAGGTTAGCCATTATGCGGTATAAGCATGCAATCTGCGGGTATTGCCCGTAATGCCAGCAGCAAGTGACGGATTTTCCACAAGCGGCAGTCCGTGCTGGGATCCTTATTGACAGGTCGCTTACCAGATGTGCGGCATACCAATTTTTTGTCCTTATCGCATTCGTATCTGCAGCACTTTCAGTGCTGTCCTGCTGCTTTTCCAGATTAGGAGCCCCCTCGTGCATTTGAAGACGCCTGTTCGAGTATGTCGAGATGGTGGGCGCTGGATATTCTGGATGAACGCATGCTGTGCCTCGAAATAGACGAAAAAGACGCACTTCTATCGAGACATATTTTTTTCATGTTTACAAATTTTGATCTTGTCCTCGAAATGCACTTGTCTGCCCCAGACAGTTAAAAGCATGGTTCTTCTCGGTATGCAACTCATTCGACCTGCCCGATCCTTCCTTGTGGCCCTCGGAACGACATGCGGCTGCTCTTGTTCATCAACCTCTGTGCTTCTGGGACCTTATGCAACAGGGGCATAAGCAATGCTTTTTAAACCTTAAAAAAAGCCAATAAAAACCAACGAGAGCCTGTTCAGAGAGATAGCAATTACAAATTTCGGTCAGAATCACTTCGAAATTCTCACCAAGAAACATCTGAAAGAAGAAAGACATTCCATCCCTATGCTAAAATAAACCAAAACCTCTACCTCCTGCAACAGTTCATGCCGGTCCCTGTAGACGTCCATGTTCATTCCTCATTGCTCATGTCCATGCACACGGGTTGGTTGTATTTCTCGCCGAGAATGATACCGTACCCTCGGATATTGTTAAACAATCCTCCCTCGGATTACCACCCTTCCACCAGATCGTCCTGTGCACAGGCCGATTGTACATTGCACCCCCGGAATAACCACTATATATATTGAATCGCTTCCCGCACCTACTACTCCATCACCACTTTTGGTCTCTATCCATAGCTACTGTTGCCTAATACACCCCTCCTCCCCTACACATCCGTATCATCCACGTGCGCTACATTCCCCATCTTCCTTCGTTCTTTATAACCTCACTCCTCGCCATTTAGTGCTTCTTTCTTTGGTCTCTCCACCTATGGAGTCATGTCGCAAGATTCCCGCCGTCTGCGAAGCGAATACCTGAAGAACGGATGTAAGGAGTGTAAGCGCCGCAAAATCAAGTGTGACGAGTTTCGCTCGCCCCCGGCCGAAGCCGTCCGCGTCATCAATGCCCAAGGTCGAGATCTGTGCTGGCAATGTACTCGACTTAAGAAGGAATGTGAGTACCCGCTCAAGGGCGAGAAAGTGGCGCGTGTACTGTTGAAGGTGCTCAAGGAGGAGCGTGAGCGTGAGCGTGATGAGAAGCGTCGTCGAGATGCTCTGCGGCGCTCCCTTCTGAATCCTGACATGTACGGTGTCCACATGTCTGCGCCTCTAGTGGCTGCTCAGGGAACTGTTCATTCGGATTCCTCGGTTTCCACGCTTGCCACGGTTCTGTCAAGACATCGTGGACATTCCGCACTTCCCGCACATACTGGTGTGTCTGGCCAGGCAGTAGTTGGCCATTCTTCTGTTTCAAGCCTCACCAACCATTCTGGCCCTTCTAATGGCCCCATTACTGGCCATTCAAGTAGCCTATCAACGGTTCCTACCAATGGTCCTGGTCACTTTAGTGGTCCAGTTCTCTCTAATAGCGGTTCCGCGCTTTCGACTGGCTATTTAGCTCATTCCACTGGCCAATCGGTTCACTCCGCCCCTTCCAGCGCTTCGGCTACGACACCAGTCACATCCGCCCCCTCGGGAGTCTCTCCTCTAGGTGTTTCTCCGGGTTTGGGCGTCTCTCCAGCTATGTCTCCTGGAATATCTGGTCCATACCTACCCTACACAGAAAACGGCCCAAGTACGGTGGAATACCTGCCACACCCTCTGTATGGCCAATTCCAACAACAGCCTCGCTACATCAGTGCTCTCCCCTCGTCTGGACATGTTTCGTCTCTAAACATTCCGCCTGACCCACATTTTTACGACCATGCTGACCTCACTGGCTTAGCTACCGACTTGAACAACTTGGTTTCAGACATGATGTATGAGGCCAACCCTGACTCCAAAGTTCTCAAATCGGATACAAACCTCACTCCTTTGACACCTAAATCCGAAGAAACTTCATCCTCGGTGGATTCTTCTAAGGCTCGCATCTCACAGAATGATTGGATACCGAGAAACGTTGGTCTCGGCTATTTAGATGTGCGCCGCCCGGAGGAAAGACAATTCTTGCAAGAGTTCTACCTGGAGTTTGCCAATATCATTCTACCCTTTAATGCCTACGACCGGCCCCTGCAAGCCTATTTTAATCCTGTCAGAGACATATTGCTCAAGTGCGCGTCCAAAGAACCATTTTTGCTTGCTGCCATCATGGCTCAAGGAGCTCGCTCGTCTTTGGCCAAGTCTTCTAACGCAGATGAGGAGGAGGCTTACTACCAATATCTTCTGCGGTGCTTGAAGTTGTTGGGCCCTGCGCTTGGACACGCCAGTAGCAAAAATGGGTTAGCATTGACTTCAAACATAGAAGCGGTGCTCTTGACAGTTTTGTTGCTCACGTCATCGAACGCAGCGAATGCTAAGCAAAATTGGCGCCCCCACCTCAAAGGTGCAAAAGACTTGCTTTTGAAGCACACAACAAACAGGTCAAATGTTCGAAATTCCAAAGTGTTGATCTTTTGCAAGTATTGGTTCATGTCGTTTGAGATATTGGCGGGCCTTGGACTGACTCGTGGAGGTACAATCCATCTGGAGGCAGAACTTGATTTACTCTTGAACTTGCAAGATCAGTTCGAACTACAGACTTTAATTGACCTCGGTATTGTGCTTCCAAACGGCTTTAATCTTATTGTGGGTTTTCATTGTGAGCTCATTCATCCATTACGTGATTTGGTTAAGTTATTGAATAAGGTCAGACAGAACAAATTCTACGTTCGCCTGGAGACCTCAGAGTATGTTCGACTTTTGGCAGAGTTCCATCGTCAGCTCAATGTCACTTTCATAAACAAGAAGGCTATTTTCGATATTAACGAATTGCCCGAGAAAGTCATTCCTGATGGACACCTACTAGAAGCTGTCACTGTTGATTCTAAGCCCTTTGTCATTAGTTGGATGGATACCTCTCAGCAGCTCTATTGTCTCGCTGCAACGTTGACTCTATTAACAGAATTTCTCCAGTTACCATACAGCTCACCACAAGTGCAAGAGCTCACTTATCGAATGACGATGCTTCTTTCATGCATTATTCCTCGAGTCAATTCACCACTGTTCATCAAGTATTCGACGTTGATGATTCAGTGGCCCCTGTTGGTAGCAGGGCTTAATTGCGTACGTGACTCTGACCAATATTTGGTAACGGAGTTTTTCAATTCAACAACCAAATTGGGAGCTGGAAGTGCCGGCCACTCTATGAACCAACTTAGAAGGGTTTGGCGTAAGCACCACACTGGTAGCATGGATGATTCAGGAGACGAGTCGCCCGTGGATGTTGTGAATTACTAGCGTTAGCAATGGAAGCTTTCCGAAATCGACAGGCTCACCAACTATTTGCTCGACTGGGTTTGACTCAGGTAGTCACCCTCAATATCATCACCTACATCTGCATAACACATACACCATCACAGTTCAGAATATCGAGTGTAGCAATGTTTTTCAAAGGTGCATTTTCCATCGACTCATAAAGCAAAACATCCAAATTTCAAGAATGAATTCCGGATGTTGATGCATAAGGGATAAAGTCGCAATAATCTTTGTTGCATAATAGTCATCAAACAGTTTACTTACAATATACGACCCCTGGCCCTTCACAATATAAACTTAAAATAGCTCATGCGACAGGTCATGAGGACCCTAGCATCAATCTTGATTTGCAATAATCAGATTGCTCAATTCACTTCAAATTGGAATATAGTAGAACAGCAGACAATTTGCCAACGTTGCCAACACTCCAGGACTGATCATTGATTTTTTTCCTTTTTTTAGGATTAAAGGATTCTTAAGTTTTCTCGAAGAAACCCTCAGAGAGCCAACATCCAATCCTATGCTTCCAATTACTTTTCCAACAGTCAAAGAAGTTTCTAAATTGCGATCATGTGCCAATGGAAACTCGCAGAACTGTTCCTGGGCTGTACCTTGTCGAAATGTATGAAGTGCTAAGTATCATTCTCTATGAAGAAATATGCACGAAGAATATTCGTAGTACCCCGGTTCTTGTTGCTAGAATTCCGTCGAAATCATGGAAATTGTAGCGAGAGTAAGTGATTCCTCATCAAATGGGTCGAAATTGACTTCTTCTAGCTGTTAGAGCAATCTGATTACCTACCATTGAAGTCTTTAAAAAAGTATAGTCTGTCTGAAGAGAGGGCAATACGGCCAGTGGTTTCAGCTGCCTATGGCCGCCTCTCCCATTTTTGGAAGTTTATTTCGAGATTCGAAGCAAGTAGATACATTATCGAATGACTCGGTTATGCAACAGGTAGACGATTGTCAGCCGTATTGCTAGACGGAACGTTTTAGACGGTTTGGAGGTGAACGGTGGGTTTCACAACAAAAGTTATGAAACTGTGGGAATGAGTAAAAAACCAATTGATGGTATGTATCTATTTATAAGTTGTTGCATGGGCGGACAAGAAGGGCTGTGTTGTAGAGATGTTGATGACGGTTTGCTTAAAAAGTTCAATTTTTCTGTTGAGCTGTTGCTCGTGTAAAGTTTATTTGCTCTTTCGAAAGTTTTCTTGGGTTTTCTTTTTACAATTTTATTGGAGTTTTATTTGGATTTCTATTGGACTGTTAGATCCTGGACTTTAGGTGGACGGGAATATTTCGAGGTGGTGTAAGACTCTGTTTCTCCATCAGGAACAAGTAAATTTGGTTTTAGTTAAAGCGAGATGTTTTCTCGAGCTTCTTAAGGGGTTGGAAAGTTATTCAGTTGTCTTCGTCAAACTATTGGGCTTTTGATGGCTCGTACACTGACCCAGAGATTGGTGACGTCAATCGATATCTTTAAACTTAATACATGTTCTACGACATCATTCTGTAGAGAGAGACAGATTGAGAGACAGACAGACAGAGAAACAGACAGAGAGAGAGAGAGTTCCCACCCCAGGAACGAATTGGGGATGTTAGTGTAAGTGCAATATATTTCTCTCAAAATCAACCAGAACCAGCTTAAAGAATAATCAAGCCCATGCGAGAGATCCGTGAGTTCAATCATCTATCATAAACCTAAATATGGTCAACCCAAACCAGTTTTAAAACTCAGAAAGGAAGCCCTCGATGATAGCCAACAAGCCTACAGCCCCAGGGTCAGGGACGCCTCCTTCGCTTTGAAATTCCGCCTCGTTCACGTAAGAAGCTCGACCGAATTTGGCGTGCAATTTGGCAGTCTCTTTACAAGACTTCTTTGCGTCGTTCAACGCTAACTTGAGGTCTCCACTTTCCACTAAAGTGTCCACAAAAGGCTGCAACGTATCCACCAACGTACGTCCGCCTTTACGTGCCTTGGTGTACTTGAATAAGCCATCGTAAAGAGCATCCTTCATGGCCGCAGCAATTGTCTTCACTTCTGTGTTGGATACCTGCTGTAAGTTTTTTACCAAACTCGTAAGGTAAATGGCATAAATACCTCCCGAAGTTCCTCCCATGTTATCCTCCACCAACTCGGTAATGAAACTCAAGGTTGCGACGGGGTCATCCAAATTGCCCTGGAATGATTTATCTGAATCAAGAGCCTTCAAAATGGCTTCAGCACCAAACTTGAGTGTCTCGCCACAGTCACCATCGCCAACTTGTGTGTCGTATTTGGTAATAAGAGGCTCCTGATCAATAAGTGTGGCCATGGCGTTTTTGAGAGCAGCGGAAAACCTCTTCCCATCGATCTTGATTTGAGAAGTTGGCACCTGGTCATGCGCTTCAGGCAGCTCATGGTCTTTCTGCTCTGTGCTCCAGCTCTGAGCATCATATACCTTAGGCTTCCAACCAGGAGCATTGGTGGGAGTGTCCAAGAAAGATAAAATCTTGTCGCTTGAGAATTTGGAAGTAGCAGCCTTGGTGACGTTGAATAGCGTGACGGAAAAACCAGGGGCGTTTAAGGATGTGACAAAGTCCAGAACTAGAACACGAACGGGTTTGGTCTTCAATGGGCAATTCTCCAAGACATAATGCGTCACCGCAAATAATTCCAACGATGAGGTGCCACCGATATTGTTCACGAGCACCACATACTCGTCGTCATCTTCAAAGTCCAAGTAGTGGCGCTCTTTATCGGAGGCATCCAATAACTTTTTATATAAGATGTCGACTAAATCTTCGATTTTAGGGATATCCACCTTTTCGCCCGGTTCATTGTGGATTCCTAGGCCTAGTTCAGCCTTTCCTGGCCCTGTGAACTCATTTTCTTCCTCTCTTCCTGGAACAGAAGTTCTATCCAAGGAAGCACTGATAGTGACCAAATTGTCATTAACCGAGCGACCCAAATCAGCCACATCTGCTAATTGACCACCAGCAGCTGCGGCTGCACCAACCACCTTGTGAACAATTGCTGTGCCTGCTAATCCTCTTCTTCCGACCATGGCATTCTGGGTTCTGCCCACGGCAACATCATCAGCTACAATAACCAATTCCACGTTATATCCCTCAGCCTTGGCCCTCTCGGCCACCAATCCAAAGTGCAAGATGTCTCCCGTATAATTTTTCACCACAATGACCGCACCTTTATCCTTGTCTGCGGTGGCTTTGACTGCAGCCATAATCTGCTTGGTGGAAGGTGATGCAAAGATGGCTCCACTGACAGCAGCATCAAGCAAGTTTTCTCCGACGTAGCCCGAGTGGAGAGGCTCATGTCCAGCACCACCTCCGGAGATAATAGCCACTTTCTGGCCAGAGGTAGCAGCATTGTAGACAACTTTCTCCGAGGGAATCAAGCTCAAGGTTGGATTGGTAGCAACCAAGCCACGTAAGGCCGTGAGCACCAAATCCTTGTCTTTGGGATATTTCCAATGTTTAGCAGATACCATTGTATGTGAATGTGAGAGATGAAGCGAAAAAAAAACTTTCAAGGAATGGTGGAATGACGTGTGGGTGTTATACCCCAGAATTATATAGTATTGCGTCTGCACACCAGAATCGGAGTTCGGTTATAGAGATGGGAGTGGAGATTGGCCTATGGAATATAGATTTTGGGGGATAGAATTATTGAAAATTGACAATTGGGATTACATGAATGAGATCGATGAATTACAATTAGTTAGGATGTGGGTACCCTTTGGGATATTCTAGATTGGAGGATATAGTAGTCACATAGACGGAGTCACGAACACCGTTACTTAGCACTAAAAGAATGCGAAAGAATGATAGAAATGAGGCGTGGGAGATCATGCCAAGTGATTGAAGAGGGGTAGAAGCTCAATTGATAGGGAAGATATCCAAATTATTGGATAGTAGATGGCTAAAGAATTGTTGTATGACGGAGAATTGCCTGATTTGGGAATGTTAGCCGCAAGTCGACTACTAGACCGGTAGTTGCGGCTAATTTTACCATGGGAAGCGTCAAGAAGATCTGAAGATGGCAGTTCGAATAACTTGCTAACCACGAATGTCGTTAGAACTTCACCAATGAATTGTTTGATTTGTGACAGATTAATTTGTGACGGGTTGTACTTTAAAACACTGGTAATTATTACTTAATGTTAGAACCGAGGATCGAGAATTTGTCCAGGCTAAATTTGGTTGACGTAATTTTACTTCTTCAAGTTTGATGCTGGCCATTGATATCGCAAAGCACTCATCACCTGTTCATCGTCGTCACCTGATCATCGTCATCACCTACGTCATCATCTGCGTCATTACCGAATGAGCAATCTGGTGATATCAATCGTGTCCCTCTCAAATCTCTACTGGAGAATACCTCTTTCTCTTACTTTACTCTTAAAAACGGTCGATGTGACTAAAAAAAGAATAATAGATGTATGAACCATGAGCCCTTTCAAAACTCTCAAAATTTCTTTATGTTTTTGGTCTTCTGTGTCCATGTCTGCTCGGGTGTCAATAATCTTTGCATTAAGGTCAATTGAGAATAGACCTTATCAGTTCTCAATATGTCAACTACTTGGATCGAAATTGGGAACATGAAAAAAATGGAATTTGTAATCCGCCAAAGAACAAACGAGCAAATGAGTTTTGAGTTTGAAAACTGATTGCTTGATCCTCTAACTAGTGCTAAAGCGTCCCATGCCATAAGCGTAGGTAATCAAATCGCCATACCTGTTCTACAAAAGAAAGACTAAAGGAGAGTATGTAGAGAGCACAAAATGGACTAAATCGATAACTTCATAAGGTATGTTTAGCGTGATAGACTACTGAGAGAAACAAGACCATTGGAGGTGAAGAAAGCGAAGAATCCTTCTCTCCTCTTGCGATCATGACATGTCTCAAACTTTGCACTCTACCGATTCTTCTTCAAAAACCACATACACCGAATGAAAATCTACAAAATCAATAATTAATACCGGTATTCTTCAAAAAATTAGATTATTCATGTTATGTTTTCAATACAAAAGTGTACCCACATTTATTTATCTTACAACTTTTTCACGCAACGACCAGAATCTTGCGAATATGCAGAAACTAGTATAACCTCTCCTTAAAATCATATATCTCGACTAAAAAGCTACCTTTCAAACATTCAAAAGATAAAACATCTCTTGCTACCTTCCATAAACTCCACAAGTTCCAACTCCCTCAGTTTGTCTATATATCATCACATCCTCTAGTATCATACATAGCATTATCAGTCTCTCCATTTTAACTCACGTTTAAATCTCTCCAATACATCAAATTTAAAATAACGTCACAAAGTAACGTTGCCCCACCATCATCATACGGCATTTTTATCAACTATATATCCCTGCCCCACTGCCTCCTAATTCCGTTCATTCTGACTCTTCCCCATACTTCCGCTCTCTAACAACTGCCCTGTCTGTGGTGGTCTGGTACAATACCTAAGTGCCTCGCGCTCACCTTCCCTATGCGCCCCAGACTTAATATTTTCACAACTACTCACTCAAATCACCATTTCTATTTATTCCTTAACGGCTCATACTTCTTGCAGATCTTTACCATCGTTCCTGCTCGATTCTAATTGTTCATAGCGTCTTACAGACAGCCCTAATTTCCTTTGGTGTCTGGTCATCCTTTGTTGTTTATGAGCAGAACAACCACTCCCAAGAGACTGAGAAAGTCATCACTGAAGACCTTCACAGGATGCTTCACCTGTCGCTCGCGAAAGATTCGCTGTGATCTCACAAGACCATACTGTCTAAATTGCAAAAGAGCCCAGCACAAGTGTTCTGGTTACGATATCAAGCTCCGATGGCTGGTTCCTATCGGATTCCGTCCCAATGGCAGAAACCCCATTGCCAACCCGGTAGTGTTTCCGGAATTGGACCAAGATGGTGAGTCTGGCTCTGATTTCTTCCAGCGACGTAATGTAGGGTTTGTTGTCTGGGATGCCAAGAAGAACTGTCGACCCTACGAGACCTACGATGAGATGGACTTGGATTTGAACAGATTGAGGCTCGACAAGTTGTCCGACGACACAAAGCTTAACGGGCCCTTTGGAGTATTTTCATCTACTCGTAGACATAAACTCCTCAAGCCAACGCTGACACCTTCCACCAATGCCCACTCCACTCCAGCAGGAAATATAGATAAGGCACTGACACCTGGATTCCCAGATCAGGACGCTTTAGGGCCCGACCACATCTGGTTGGCCAATGAGTTAAGGGAGCATGCACTTTTAACGGCTGCGGCTCTTAATAATGATTACTTGAACCTTGATCTCCCTAATCTTGGCTTCCAGACTGTACCTGAGTCGCTGTCGGATCTTCTTAACTTGGTGTTTCATAGGCACAACAACCAGGTGCCGGGATATCAGGGTGGTATCACCAACATTCCAGCGCCGGAAATTCCCGTTTCCACATCAGAAATGGGTCCTCCTCCCAACCAGTCAGAAATCCCGGCTGTCAATAATAAGCCAGAACAGGACAATGTCGCCATCAATCCCGACAACCAGCACCTTTTCTATTCCAACTTCGACAAGTTCTACTACAACAACGCATACCTGACCAACGACACGTTGGAAATTCAGTTGCATGCTTCATCTACGGCTCTGAAACAGGACGATATGTCTACGGACATTGTGGAGGGCGAGAACAATCTGAAAACGCAGATGCCTGAGGCCATCATGGCCATAGTTGCATGTCCACTTCAGCCAAAACTAGGCTTTGATATTTCGCTCCCAAAGAACGGCGTAATGCTTCCCACCACAGCATTACAAGTGCAACCACTCGCACGGTACTTGTTAAACTATTATGCCACACAAGTTGCGGATTTAATGACGGTGATTCCGCTTACAGAGAATCCCTGGAAGACCATATACTTTCCTAGAGCCTTGATGGCCATAGGTGAGCTCAGTGCCTTAGGTCAGACATCGACCGCCAAAAATTCTCTACTCAATGCACTTTTGGCAGTGGCTGCGTTCAATCTCCAAAGTAAATTCCCTAAGAATTCTGACCAGATGAAATTCTATCTCAACCTTGGTATTCGGTTGCGAAATCAAGCCACGCTTTTCGTCAGGACTTTGCTAGGTTCACAAGCAAACTCTCGAGATGATGTGGAGAGATGTGTTGCCTCTGAAAAGTACAAAGACATCCTCTGTGCGGTGATGTCGATGATATCGGTGGACTTAGTATGGGGAACAATGCAAGACACCAACTTCTACATCAAATGGTGTGAGAAAGTGATCTACACCAAGATGACCAACAAGAAAAAACTCAGTGCCAAAGCCAAGATTCTTCATCGAATTTTTCTGAGCTTGAAACTTATTCAGGACTCCACCTGTTTGGATTTGGTCAACATCAAAGAAGACTTCGAGATGACTTCAATGTATGGTCACGACGTCCGAATGCGCTTTGAAGCAGACATCCACTCCAACAACACCAAAGGCAAAATCAACTACATCGTCGATACCACCCGTGTGTCGTCACCGATGTTTGTCAACAAGAAGTTGATAAACACAAACAAAAACGACGAGAATTTTGCCACTGATGCATTGTACGGGCTTCCGAATTCGCTTATTTCATTGTTCAGTGATACCGTGCAACTTCTTCGTAAGAAAATCTACCACCGGGAAATGTATGGAAAGCCGCCCGCCAATTTTGACGAGCAAGTGCATGTTCTTAGTGACAAACTCACTCATTGGAAATTGGACTGGAAACTCAGCGAAGATGGAACCACTCAGAAATTCTTGTCGTCGATGCACGAGGCGACCTACCACCATATTATGTCTTTTTACCATGCGCTCACCATTTATTTCAATCGGCTTATCAAAGAAGTGCCACCTGAAGAGGTTCAAACCAAGGTTGCAAAAACATTAGAGCATTTGAACCTGATACAGAGACTTATTGCCAAAGACGAGGCTCATATTATTCCACTTTTCTGGCAAGGCTTCATTGCTGGATGTGAAGCAGTTTCTCTTAATCTCCAAATGGGGTTCAAAAAGTGGGGAGCAGACATTGCCCAGTATTTGGGCAGTTATTGGGGAGCACGTCAAATCATGTTGGAGGTTTGGCGAAGAAAGAAGATGAATGAGAGAAGAGCAGACTGGGTGAGTGTGATTCAAGACTGGGAAATGAATTTAATGTTAAATTAAGGTTTCTTCATGAAGAGTTGGTGATGGTTACGAGAGTGCTAACGAATATTTTCATAATGATTTGAAACGGCGGAGATGAAATGCGGAGACATAGGAATGTGAAGATGCGGTCAATGCTCCTACTGGATCTTGGATCGTGAAGATCGACTACACCATTCCCTTTTGAAGCGTAAGAGAGATCGAATGTGCCATTCCGATTTGAAGCATTAGGCTGATTCCGATTTCCATTTTGGATGTGTGTTTAGACCTTTTTGGATCCCGATCTCAATTCTGGCTCCTTTTCTTTTTTGTGGTTCCTACTATTCTCGAATCCCAAAGCGGATGTTCTATTTCCGGTGCTTGCTTCATTCTAGAATGCTGCGATTAGTCCACGCAGCGCATCGATCCCACATGCTATCGTCTCCAACCCACGGACACCCCCTCTCATTCTCTATCTCGCTTCCCAACTGAGCACACTCCATTTGCTCGTCTACAAAATGCACAAAACAAAGAATGGCTACTTTTTGTCTAATCAAGGCGCGAGACACCGGCATCAAGGTTGCAGAAGCCGCTCAGTGCCATTTGAAAGAATTTCGGACGTGTCGCTCAAGTTTGATTCGCGCGTCGCAGAGGCATGAAGGCCGGATTGGAAGTGAATTTGGGGCCTGAATTCGGCATGAAATAGCGTGCAATTGGCGTCATGCCCGCCCCAATGGGGCCAAAATTCGCACAAATCCTCTCTCATAGGGCCCCATACCGGCCTCCATCGCGGGCCTAACGCGGCTCCATCGGTCGTGCGAAAGGGCCCCTGCCTAGGCGAATGTTTGTTTGTTTTGGATCAAGTTGGCGCGCACCGTGTACTGTCAACACGCACACTATGGGGTTAGACATTTTCGTTTCAGGCCCCGCCAAAACACGCCAAATCTCCATAATACATTCCGTCGAAGGGGTCTCGCGTGCATAGCCGTCAGACATGAGAACGTGTCTCCGCGTTCTGTGTTGACTTGCTTTCCTTCCTGGTATTGTGGATTCCGTTGCTTCGAGGGTTCCATGTCGACTATATAAACCTAGACATGTTCGCTCAAACTTTAAGTTCATCATCACTTCACACTCACTACTTTCACTCGTTTATATCATGAAGTTCACTGTTGCCTCTGCTGCCATCGTTGCCTCTGCTGCTGCTACCGCCTCTATCTCTTACGAGACTGAGTACGTCACCAGAAACCACACCACCGAGGTCACCATCACCTCGTGCTCCAACCACGCTTGTGCTACCACCGTGGCTCCAGTCATCGAGACCACCATCACCAAGACCGTTGAGGGTGTGGAGACTGTGTACACCACCGTGTGCCCATTGACTGAGACCGTTGTCACCACCACTGTTCAGGGTGTTGAGACCATCTACACCACTGTGTGCCCAGTCACCGAGACTGAGACCACTCCAGCTGCTAAGCCAACCACCGAGGCCTCCACCCCTACTACTAAGGCTGCTGTCCCAACCACTGAGGCTTCCAAGCCAGCCGTTGAGGTTTCCACTGTCACTCCTGTGGCCACTTCTCCAACCACTCTCGCTGCTGAGTCTTCTAAGGTTGTCGTTCCTGAGTCTTCTGAGCTGGATATCTACGTTGACGAGACCACCACCCCAGTTGTCGTTGAGACCACTTCAGTTGCTGCTACTGTGACTGCTCAGTCATCCTTCACCACTTACTACTCCTCTAGTCCTGCTGGTGTTTCCACTTTCGAGGGTGGTGCCAACATGAACGTTGTTGGTGTTGCCGGTATCGTCGGTGTTGTCGCTATGATGTTGTAAGTTTAAAATAATGGTAGTTTGGGTTTAATAAAGAAAATAGTTAATGGATGTAGTCATAATATCTATGAAGCAGTCTAGAATTGAAAATCACTAGATTGATTATTCAGAGGAGCAATTTGTCAGAATGAATCCATCCCCTCGTGTGTCCGACTTCAAGTCTTAAATTTCTTACATCTTAATCTACAAGTTTTTTCTAATTCAATGTACTTTTGGAATCCGGCCCCCTAATCTATAATTCATCTTTTAGCGTCAGCTTCAAGTCCGACTGTGGAACATACTTTGCCTTACCCACGTAAACATTCCACCAGCCATTAGCATAATACATCGCTAACTGGTACAATCTCTTGGGAAAGTCAACATATGATTTCAACACAAAATTCAACGCCAACCTCACATTCTCCACCTCCTCCCAGAATCCTTGCTTGGTGGATTTTGTGTTGTAGATTTGTCCTCCAGCGTTGTAAATTTCTTCTGCGGCCCTTTGGTCACTTTGCACCTTCTCCTTAATCTTTTCCTTGTCGCCCGTCTTGGGCTGGATGGAGACAAAAGGGAACTCGAGACCCTTGTCGTGAAGAGGCTCGTAGTCTCCGTGCTTGGCGATTCCAGCAGCGACATCCTCCAAGTGCTGTAAATACATCTTCTTGAAGTTGTTGATGGATGCAATGGACTTGGACAATCTGTCCAAGGTGTTGAAAAGTGCCACCAATTCGATACGGCGCACCTTCAACAAGTGGCTTGTGGTTGGGTCCTCCAGCTCAAACAAGATCTTGAGTGCCGTTCCGTAGCCGATAGTTTGCAATTTACCCCACATACGGCAACGGTCACAGCCAACACAGTCCATAATGGCAGAAACATTACGGAATCTTGACCGGAACTCGTTCTTCAACTCGGGGTCCACAGTGGCCGGATCAAAGAGCGAGTGAGCTTCGAAAAGAGTTTCAGAGCCCAATTGTTCTTTTATAGTGTGAAGCCACTCATTGTACTCGGCGGGCTCCTCAGGTTCGTTCTGCAAAAGGCCAAGCTGCGTAACTGTCTCGTTGCTGCTATCGATGTACTCCGGAAGCAGAACTAAGTCGCTCAACTTGACGATGGCCTGGGACACTAAAGCGTAGTTAAAGTAGATGTTAGACAACCGGTCGTTGAACTTACCCACACGCTCCATAAACACTTTCAAGTTAGGGCCGAACTTCTCTGTGGTAGGGTCCAAATACTCATTGGACAAATGCACGCCAATGGAGGCATGCATTCCGGAAATCAATCTGTAGAACAAATTCTTCTCCACACATTGTTCAGGCTCCAGATCCGGCAACATGGACATAGGGTTGGTGTTTGGGAAACAGTTCTCTGAGTAGATGGCTTTCCAGACATCCAACGACTGAGCACCACCGTATCCAGTGAAACGTTCTGGATTATCGATCAAGTCGACAAAGACACAATCGTGGCCCTCGTCAATGTGAGAATAATCCAAATCTTCACAGACGCCTTGCTCATCTTCTGTAGCGGGATTTCTCTGGATTTCTCCGAGCTTCAGAGGACGAAGGTCGTCGGGAACATGTGACCAGTTAAACTGTTCCGTAGGCAAGATCTCCACGGCACAATTACGCGTGGCACAGAAGTGCTGGGCATTCCAGAACTTGCACTGCTTATCCAAGTCAAACTTGAAGTAGCGGAAAAATGGCGAGTGCACAATCTTAACAATCACCGGACGGATTTGCTCATTGATGGTATCAATGTATGAGAAGGTTGTGTTACACGTTGGGGTGATGATTTGCAGACAAAAATCGGGCGAATCGAAGGGCGAGAACCGTGAGGCAGACACTAGCGCAAAGACCAGAAAGATATAGAGCAAGAACGATGCTCTCATTTTGTGTTGGTGAAGGTAATGCTGTAGATTGAAATCTTTTCTTTGATGTTCTTTTTATCTGAGTGTATCACGTGATCAAATGAGGCCACGTCGATAGTATAACCCATTTAAATTAATCAGAGTGGCGGTGGCGTGGAATTTGGTAGAAAAGAAAGAAAGGATAGATTAAGAGACAGGAAATTGAAGTTGACGTTTTCGTATTTTGCAACAGTTAACTTAACGTGATCATCACCTGGGATTTACCTTAGATATTTTGGCCGTTTTCTCGGGGTTTAAGACGATCTAAACACGATGATGCTTGCACAGTGGCCGATAGAATTTACTTGCGCACTGATAAGGTGAGGGAAGATAGAGATTGAAGAAAATGGAGAAATTGAAGAGGTCAGAAAGGTTGAGAAGAGGTTTGAATTGAAGAAGCTTGCTATGATGAGATAAATTCCGTAGGGATGAAGAAGATAGGTGGCATTGACTGTGCAGGGAATATTTATGGAAGGGGAATTGCTTACTAAGGTGATGTCAAACTGATGAGTAAGGTGATGGGTCCTGTAGGGTGAGCTTGTAGACGAGTCCTGTAGGCTGAGTCTTCTGAAAGTGTAGAATGAAAGAAAGATTCATTGACTGAGGAATTAATTTTATTTTTTTTGGGTGAAATGGTTCTCGACATGAAATAATTCTAACATAATTAGTTCAAATTTGGATTGGTTTTGGTCAGTTTTTAGGGTATGTTTTGATGGAGGATGGGTCATAAATGTAAGGTTGTGTGTATCAGTAAGTATTGGAGATTTCAGTACTGATCTGAAAACGGTAAAATAGAACAGTCTATGTTGATTATAAGTGACACCAAGGGATGATAAATTAATTTTTTTTTTGAAAGGCATTCTGGAAAACTCCAAAGTTCCAGGTATGATCATTGTTGCTTTGAATGGAAATGTGAGAAATTACAAGTGAGTAGATGGTGAATTTTGGAGGTTATTCTCGGACTAATTATCTTGACTCAAGAAAAATATTACCAGGGAAACTTGGATTATTGGACTCTCAAGAGTCTTTGAGTTTGGTCATTGTATCTAGGACCCAATCGATTACACTATCAAATGAACGTCAAAAGTGCACCAAGAAAATGAATGCGTTGACCACTAAAATTTAATGAGTAAACTCCCTAGAGCATTTCAATTGTTGAAAGTCTAAAGGAGTTTTAGGAAAAACTAATGACCATTTGGCCAAGTTACATTTTCATAAATTACGAACCTCTGTGATCAACTTTGCACCAAACCACATCATACATCTGCATCGTACGTCACCTTACTTTGAGTTGCTGTCTGCTCAAATCAAACAAGAAGTATTGATTATTTGTTAACGGCCCTGAAAATCCACTGAGCAAATTGTTATCCAAATTGACATGTGCCAATCAACTAGCGACGCATGCAACTGCCCCAATGACATTCCATGCAAATATTTTCGACCTTATTGTTAAGTCCCTCCCAGCCACATATGCTATGCAAATGTTCGGCTCTTATCCCCGTTCGGCGTAACCTCGGAAGCGCAAGTTTAAGCATTACAAGTTATACTGCTTTATGACTTCCGAGGGATTGTTCTTCGGAGCTTATGCATAAAGTGCACCAGGCTCCAAACGTTCCAGAACCAGCCCATAGAATGACCTTCGGCTCAGTTAAGTGTTTTCGAATGACGAGGAACATCTGAGAATTTACTTCCAACAGTTCCCAATTAGAAAAGACGCAAAATGATTACATTCTGTCCTCGGTTGAAGAAATAATTGGCCACATGCAATATGTCTGAGATAGTCAGACCTGCCGAGTTTTTTTTTTTTTTTTTCTTTTCAGTAAATTGAGGAATTCATTGAATTTTTTTTTTTTTTTTTTTTTTATGTTTTAGTATCC
>Ga0160505_100058_pt1 | contig 88764 bp, 63 predicted proteins | sample DIDeMG_FD_108225 | JGI IMG/M metagenome (GOLD analysis project Ga0160505, IMG submission 108225) | Enriched chicken feces microbial communities from UW Madison campus, WI, USA - DID2874_E49_Stillage MG | ecosystem: Host-associated > Birds > Digestive system > Large intestine > Fecal ... | reverse complement strand
TTTTTTTTTTTTTTTTTTTTTTTTTTTTTTTTTTTTTTTTTTTTTTTTTTTTTTTTTTTTTTTTTTTTTTTTTTTTTTGGCTTTTTTTCCTTTTTTTTTTTTTCAGTCTCTTCTTTTATTTTTGTTCCGTTTTGTGTTCGCCCATCCACCACCCCAACCTTACCATTTAATTTTAAATTTTATGAAAGATTTAGCTTTCTGGTCACGTGATCCTCAACCACACATTTCTCCATATCCCGTACCCCATAATCGGTCGGACTTGAGATTCTCAAATTGGTGGCTCTTGTCATTACAGAAAAAACTCCCATAAAATTATCCAGCCACCCCTAACATAGAACTGTGTAAATAAAAGAAAACCATCTTCTGTTACTCACGTATAGAGTTCCTATATCTCCTAGCGAAAATTTCTCGAGGTTGCACTATACATTAGTGCTTATCTCCTTATCAGTGGTGCCGACATTTTTTTCTCCTCGTGTGGTTCCTGGACCTGGATCAGTCCTGTTCCCTATCAGAAACATTAGAAAATTTTTAACTACACCAACCGTTTTGGACAGTTTTGAAATCTCCAAACCGCCCAATTGTTGACGCTTTTGTACAAACACTCGCCAACTAGAAATACTTCCTGAATTTCTTTCTTTGGTGTTTTGCAACCGACTTCCAACTACCCAGAAAAAGTGTTGATAATCGGAACAAAAATGTCACAAAAACGCTCCAGCGTGCTGTTCAACATGAATGCCAGTCCGTTTGTTCCAGCGTCGTTGGGTGTGGCTGGTGGGCCCAATGTGAATATCACAAATGTTGTGAATGGGCAACTCCCCCACAATAATGGGGGCGTAATTAATGGTGAAAGTGGTCGAAGTGTTCAAAGAGAAAATCTGCTCGGTGGCCAGAATGGTCATTACTACACTGGTCAAACCCTCGCATCGAAACAGTCTCCCTTAGTAGGTTTTGATGTGGTTTTAGTGCTTCCTCCGGCCTCGAGAAGTGAGTTTGACAACTACATTATGTCTAAATTACCTCAAGGCGATTTTACTGTCCAGAAATATGCCCTGGGAAGCGCCGTTTTGACCTTCGATTCTTCTGTCACGGCAGATGCGGCCGTGGAGACGCTAAATGGTCAAAAATGGCATGACGGCGACATCCTGGCAACTTTAATTGTGGAAAAGCCACCAATTTCAAGATCAGATTCGACGGCTTTTGCCGATTTAACGGCCACAGATTCGGCGGCAAGATCCGATTCAGCAACTCCGATTGTCAACTCGGCATCTCCTCCAGCTTTCGGGGCACCTCCTGGCCCTATCGCTGGCCCGACGTCCACTCCAGGACCAATTCCACCTGGAATCCCGCCAAGCATCCCTTACGACGTTCTGAATGAGTCCCACGAGCAGCCAATCCCAGGAGCAAATCCTTATTTTTTTTTGCCACCTCCCTACGGCTACCCAATTGACTACGGCTACTATGGGAACCCTATGCCTTATCCTCCTTATGGTTACTATGGCGTCACACCAATGAACGCCCGAACTCCTTCCCGGCGGTCGTCTTCACGGTCGAATTCTCGCCAGAACTCTGTGGGTGGCTCCACAAAGCCACCGCCGCCGTTTTTGTTGAATATGGTCAAACGGGACTCGTCCCTTCCGGGCACAGCATCACAGTCCAGCGATTCGAGCCCACTGGAAACTCCCGACATGGAGGACTTCATTTCGGTGGAGGATGACGAGGGCAATGCCATCAAGGTTAATCTGAGAAGACTCTTCGTGGGAAATATTCCTTTTAATTCGACCTGGCCCGCCCTTAAAAACTTTCTTATTACCAAAGCAGAGGAGCTCGAGCCAGGAAACCACATAGAGATTCTTAGAGTTGAAATACCCATGCAACAGCCGCGTGATGTGCCCAACAATGCATCCAAGCTCAATTCATACCAATTTTTAACGCTGTTATCCCAGCAACTCAACGATAAGTCGGGACCTCCTACTCCGGATGCTGCCAGAACAAACTCGTCGTCCAGTGGACCAACAAGGGGCCTCAGCCGAGGTTTTGCTATTGTTACTACCGCCAATAAGCTCTCCCTGGAAAAAATAATAAAGTACTTCGACAATGTGGAATTTGAAGGCCGAACGTTGACGGTTCGCTACGATCGCTTTCCTGATTTCAACAACTACGTGCTCCAACAGCTCTACCCATCCAGCAAGAGCCAGAATAAGCCTGCATTTCTTTCGAATCTTGCCTTTGAACGGAACTCGTTCCAGCAAAAATTCTACTACGGGCTAGGTCCGATGGTTCCCTACAGACACCGGGGCTCACAGTCCAAACCTTATAATGAGTTTCCACCCTATAATGATATTACAATGGATGCGCTTGCCGGAAGTTTGGGAGAGATTGAGATTGAAAACAATACTCAGTCGCCGCAGTCTCTGAATGTTACTGACGAGGAAAAAGCTCGAGACTTGGTCAACTCTATTGTCGCCAGAGATTTATCAGCATAATAGGATGCAGCGGAAATTATCTTTCATCCTGCAGTTTAAATCCGCTTTGATTGATGCGGAATTCATTTTCCGATGGCCACTGTTACCCACAGTGATATAGCTTCTTCCTTATATTCTTTGCATTTACGATTCTTGAAGGGCCATGATTGCGCGTGCTTTCGGTTTCCTTATTGAGCTGTCCATTTGAGTAATCAGACCCTGGCTGCAAAGTTGTCCATAACGGAAAAGATGCACGTCCAGGTGATATCGCGGTTTACTTTCCGAATTCGGAAGTTGGCGCGGTGCCACACTGCAGATCAACCCGAGCCACAGCTTTTCCACTTGACACATAGTTTCAATTCAACCTGGTTTATCTAACTAGAGTCGAAGCATACGGGTCCCTTTGCACATACATGGCTCGGTAAGGGCTTTCTGCATTCGGAAATTAGCGACGGTCCCAGTTTTTGTTGTATTATCGCGGGGGGTTCGGTACCTTATCTCAAGTGACTAATAGTGGTGCAGGCTGACCCCAACAATGTAGGGCATCCTATCAAAGTTGAAGTATCAACGGTAGTGTACCTCTTACTAATACTAGTTTCCCGATCTTGTTGACACATCCTCTCCGCAAGTGTTTGTTCTCTACTTCTACCCATGACTGCCGATACTGTCGTGCCCGTGTTCCGTACACCTAAAAGAAGACTAGTTGATCCAACTAAACGCAAGAAAGCATCCTTTTCTTGTGACAGATGTAAGGTTAGAAAAATAGCATGCCAGCGTCCAAATCCCTCTAGCCCCTGTGCTGGTTGTGTGAAAGCTAACTATGAGTGTTCTACCACCATCAAAAGAAAAAAGAAGATTCGTGGTCCCATTGAAAATATCGGACTCCACTACAAGTGTCTCCATGTTCTCGTGATGAATCTCTTCCCTGAGATCGATGTGAATAACATCGATGCCCTCATCAACTTGGGTGAGCTTCAGGGCATTCAAATGCCTTCTAGATTTGGGGGCACATCCGAAAAGGAAGCCAAAGAGTTGCGTGAACTTTCCATTGTAATAACCACTGGAAGAGTTTCAGGATCTCCGCGGTCCCAGGATGAGGTGGAGTTGAAGGAAGACTTTTCTGATGGAAAGAGCCCCGTACCCTTGCAAAATGAAGTGAAAGTTGACGATGAAGAGCCTGACAATAAATCTCTTGTGGTATCTCCAGATCAGGAACTGTGTGTTCCACACAAGGACTACATCATAATTGATCTGGGTGGAAATTCTCACTGTATCGGGCCACTTGGTGCGCCGGGCTTCATGGACTTATACTTGCGTATCATCGGGCACAAGGGAGGTGTTGATCTTCTGAAGTGGACAATGTTCCAAAAGATCGCAAAAGGTGAGATGATCATCTCTTCCAGCCACGATCCAATCCAGCAGAAAGACTTGAATTTTCTATATTCAGAGAGCTTCCCATACTATGGTGCCATTGGTCGCCGTGCTGCTGAATATTATGTTGAAGTATTCTTTCGTCATGTACATCTACGCTATCTTTGTTTCAATGAGACATTATTCCGTGAGACACATGACCGGTTTTGGGCTGTAGTGGAGTCTGGAGTTAAGGATAAACTCTCTAACCAAGCCATCTGTTGTATTTACATGGTATGGATCCTTGGGAGACTTTACGACCCCACAGATTTGACGGTAACTGTGGATGAGGCAACCATGCAGAAATATATCCACATCATCAAGTTGTGCCTCTCTGATACCTTGTTGACAGCCACATTGGACGGTGTTCGAGTGTTGCTTCTTTTGTCTGTATATCTAGACAACAGCAAGAAGCGTGAAACGGGATATATTTTGGTGGAATTGGCTGCACGCCAAGCCGTTACTTTGGGAATTAATAGAAAGTCTCTTTCTTCATGTACAGAGGATGAAGACAAGAAGGAGGAGATGAGGCGCATCTGGTGGACAGTTTTTATCATGGAGGTTTGTTTCTCAACTCAAATGGGTAGGTCTTCGTCCATCCAGATTGAGGATGTCAATATGGACTATCCAACATGCCAAGGACTCGACATTCCCTCGTGCTTCCCCAAAGCTTATGTCGGTCAGGTGGAGTTGACCAAATGTCTCTACGATGTGTTGCAGTATCGTAAGTCGCTCACCAGATCATGCAACATTTTATCAGTTGAAAGTATCGCCAAGGCAGTGGTATTACAGAAGAATCTCACTCAAACATTCCACAGCATGGATCCAACTCTTCTTGATTTGTCGGATTTTGAACCAAGCAAGTTGGTGCTTCATTTCCGGTACAATTACTACTGTCTCCTGCTTACGCTTCCATTCTTTTTGCATGTGGCCAACACACTGTCTGTGAGGATGAATGAGTCCATTGTCTTCCTTATCAATCAGTGTGCACGACTGTCGGTTGATGTAGCCAGGCTTATAGAGTTGACCGCACAGCATGAATTGTTGAACGGAACGTTATTTCCAGACATCTTCTACGCATATCATGCGGTAATGGGATTGGTAGTTTTCTACTTGATGTTGAAGGATAAGAATTTTGGATCAGCCATCGAATTCCCAATGCCGGTGCTAGACAAAGCCCTTGCCCAGATCAAGGCTTTACAGTTGTCCCTGTCGAAGTTGGTAGGGGGTACATTGCTGAAAATCAGCAGATATATTGATGCATTCATTGCCGGATTGGACTATTTGAAATGCCGGCCAGTTCAACCAATTACGGATATGAGTAAGGACAAGGAATACCACTTAATCAAGCCTTCCAACATTGGGTCGAGATTTGTGGCTACTGCACAAGTCAAGCAGGAGAGTATTCCTACACCCATGCCAGAGCCTGAAGTAGAGATGGACGATTTTCTTCTCTTCCAGGGCAGGCTGTCTTTCGGAGAGTCTACTATAGGGTCTGCGGACTTTGGAGACATACTCCTGTCCGACTTCGGGTTTCCTACTTTAGATGGTGGATTGGGAGAAGGTTTATTCAAAATGGACGGTTTCTAGAGGGATGCGAAGAATATAGGGATAAAGGTTGTGGGCAAATAATCAGGAGGGAGGGAAAGAAAGGTAATCTAGTTCCTTGGCCTGATCCGTTGCCCACCAAGTACAAGGTATATAAAACTTGATTTTGACAGATTGTGGTGTACATACAACTAAAACACAGGTGTTGCACATCCGCGATTTCACTGATAATCATGATAATCTTACATGTTTTAAACAAGGAATATTCAACCGAGAGATTCTGGGCCACAGTTCGCTCACTATCCGATTCTACAACTCTTGTAATTTTCCTCGATATGTTTTAAGTTTATATTATTCTCTTGGGCCAGAATCCATCCTTTCCATTCCAAATTCCATCTTCAAATTCCATCCTCAAATTCCGTCGCCATAGTCTACAACCATCAGCAAGATGACATCATCCACTTTCAGCCCCTAACCCTTCGAACGTAAAAATTCAAAACCAAATCACTTATTCCCACCAAAACATCTACCCCAGATTCCATTTTCTATTTTTGTATGGTCCTTTAATCGCACTTTTCTCTGTGGTCGATACCTCCCTCCTCTTCTCAACTACAGCCGTTCCTGTCCACACTACCCAATTGGGAAGTCAACCTCACCGCACAAGGATCTGTCACATACAAATTTCTTCCTACCACCTATTCTTTTCTCTTGGTCCCGGATTCCGGACTGTATCACACCTGCCGCCATATCCACAACATCCTAGCGGCCCCAATCTTACCCCTTAATTGTTTTGCCACCGACTTAGCATCGTTCCCGTCTCCTATTAGCCGCTGGTCGCCTTCTTCCATTTAATTGCTGACCAATTCCTCCCAGGAGAACTTACATCATTAGAATACATTCCACACACACACACAGACAAACTCGCCATGGCCGACCATAAAGAGCCACTTCAGCCTACCATTACGCCGCTGGAAGAAATCCCGCCCGCGGTCCAAGCCATTCTGAACTTGCGCTGCCCCTCTCCTCCTCCCATCTTGACCAACTCACGGATTCACACTCCGGTAGCTTCCAAGTCATCCGTTGCTTCCGTGCTGGTACTCACACAAAGCCCTCCAACCTCGGAGAATGGCAGGGTCACCGTGCCCGCTGGCGGGGCGTTATTGCAGTCGAAAAGCCCCGAGTTCTCATCCCCTCAACTGTTGCAGCTGCCCCACGCGGGAAACGCTGCTGTAGTGGCTGCTCACGGTCTCACAGAGTCCGACTGGGGACTGTCGACGTCGTTAGACTTTACAAATAAGCCGCCGGATGGAAGCAGCCACCACAAGGCGCCTAGTGTTCATGCACATTTCTATGTGGATGAGGCCCAGAAGCACATTAAGCCTGTAAACCGGTCTAGATCAGGCTCAGCGTCTGCGGTGACGAATGAGCCGATCGTAAATGGCAAGGATGAGCGTGAACGGCTGCGCGAGAAGCTTGCTCTGCCGGCGTTGAGCACTACTGAACAGAACGCAAACATCGACCCCAGACTCCCTCAAGATGACGGTAAGTTGCATGTTTTGTTTGGAGTTTGCGGTGCCACACTGATTTTGAAGACCAAGCTAATTATGGCCAAGTTGCTTGAGGTTTACAAACCCGACAAGATAGCTATTCAGCTTATTATGACCCAGGCAGCAGAGAACTTTATTTCGCCTGAGATGTTGAATCACCTCGAAAACGTCAAGAAGATTCGTGTCTGGAGAGATCAAGACGAATGGACCACCTGGAACACGAGGACGGATCCTGTTCTTCACATTGAATTGAGACGTTGGGCCGACGTGTTGGTTGTGTGTCCATTGACCGCTAATTCTCTCGCTAAGATCTCATTGGGCCTCTGTGACAATCTTCTCACCAACGTGATCCGTGCATGGAACACGGCCTATCCTATATTGCTCGCCCCGGCCATGACAATTAATGCGTACAATGCTATCACCACCAAAAGGCAATTGCGGCTCATAGCCGAAGAGATGCCTTGGATTGAGATTCTCAAACCTGTGGAAAAGGTGGTGGGCTCGTACGGTGACATCGGCATGGGCGGCATGATGGACTGGAACGAGATTGTCAACAAGATTGTGCTCAAGTTAGGCGGATATCCTGAAGAGGAGGATGAGGATGATGATGACAAGAGTAATGAGAACGCTATCGCTGACGACGAGGATGACGACAAGGATGATGACGATGATGATGATGATGATGATGACGACGACGACGATGATGATGACAGCGATGAAAGTGTTCTCAGCCAACCAGATACAGATGAAGTTGCGAGAGTAAAGAGAGAAGTGTTGAAAGCATCAAATGCACTTGGCCAGGTGAAGGTCGAGTAATTTCAGAGGAAGTCCAGTTCAGTTCTACTGTCTATTAATATTAAGTTGACGTCCGCATTGTCGAGGATGGTCTATAGCATTGAATAACATCATGTATTTTGATTGTAAAGTTTGATGAGACAAACATGAATTCTCCACACACACACACTACAACCGAGTCAGGCACTAATATATTACAGATATATAACTTAGTAGATTCTGAAAGATGGACCCATGGTAGACTTGATGACCAAGGAACCGACGTTCTGCCAGTTCTTCTTCAACAAGGAGACCAAGAAGTTGGCGGCCATCATGATCTGGTTGGCCAAGACATCCTCGTCCATCTCGACGTTACCGACAGCGACAGCCAAACACAAGACCTTCTTCAACTGGAACTTGATGGTAGACTTGACGTCAGTGACCTTGGAGTACAAGTCATCGTTGTGGGAAACTGGGGTTGGGAACTTACCAGCCTTAGACAACTGAGGACCCAACAATCTTGGGACCTGCTTGATCAAGACCTCAGAAGCGATGAAAGCGTTGTACTTCTTAGCCAACTTCTTGATCAACTTCTTGTTCTTGTTCAACTTCTTCAAGTCGTCAACAGACATAGCGTCAACACCAACAGACTTAGCTCTGTCGACATCGAAAGCATCACCAAAAATACAGATGGTCATGTTTGGTCTTGGGACCTGAGGCAACTTCAAGGTACCAGAGAAACGCTTGTCTCTCTGAGGGTCGTAGTTCTTCAAACCAACCTGGAGCTCAACGGTCTCCAAGAAGTTTCTCTTCTTGGTGTCGTTGGAGTAAGCCAACAACTTGTTAACGTTCTCACGAACGTGGGCGGTGGTGATCTTAGACATGATTAATCGTCTCCCAAGGAATTGGTAGTTTAAGTGATTCGACGAGGATGAAGAAGAAGAGAGGAAAAGATTTTCAAAAGTTAAGAAGAGTGCGAGTGATGGGCGTGCGGGCACAAGCCCTAGAATGATAATCTTAGGCACGTGATTCGAAACCAAGTGAAATTTATGCAGTTCTCCATTTATGTCTTACAACTTGCCGAGAAAAAACGATCCCCTCCTAATAAGTTGTTGGGATGCGTAAGAATGGATTTTGTAAGGGGAATTGGTGACAATTTGTCTGGTCTCAATAGTGGGAATTCTTACCTTTATATGGTTGCAGATCGCTTATTTGCAGCCATAAGATGTACTGGTGTTTTTGTAGAGAGTATATATAGATCATAATAAGGACAATGAATTTGGCTTCAAAGTTTGTGTTTTCGTGGGAAGGCAGAAATTACGCATTCGATTAAGATTTGTTTCAGTTGATTGTAATTATTTCGTTGTTTAGAAGTGTGTTGGCTAGGTAATGTAGGGACAACCATTCCAAAATGAACATTATGACATAATTATAAGTTGAGGTACGACTATGGTTGCTTCTGAAATGTGTTTACGTATTTATATTAATCCCCATCCACAGTTGTTCGAAGTCCCTCAATTTCTTTTTGTCTCAATCTTGCTCTTTTAATGTTAAAAGCAGAAAGTTAATAGATGAGGTTTCAATTAGAGGATAGTGAACAGATAAATCCTATCGTACTGTTGATAAGCATCATTTTTGAAGCAATTTAAACTGCAATTTTTTGGCTGTAAAATAGTCAACTACCAGGCTACTGTCCACATTCACATGTTTGGCTACAAGTATCGCAGATAGCCTGTCGTTAACTTCTCCTGTAATTGATTTCCCGCCTTACACCTAGTATATTTAGCCGAAGAAATCAAATCAATCAAGTATCACTATTTACTATGTATACTAAAGAATCTTCATATCAACTTTATGTCGTCACCCCAAAAACATTCTAATCTCATAGCTGAATGGGCGTATCTTTTCTTCTTTTGAACGGACAAATGTTAATCTGCAATGACATTCTTTGCTTGATCACCCGATTTAACTTGACCCTGAGTGTGTGACTAAAATTGTTGTGTTGCTTTCGGCGTTCTCCTCGTTATGATGTCCAAACCTACAATATATTTGTTGGATAAACTGCCAATTCCTGTAAGCACACCATATCAACCTGGTATTCAACTTTAGCTGTAAGCAGTGTAGTCGAATTCTTTGATTTGAAAATGAACATTAAACTGGAAAGGTTGGGTAAAATTCGGCCTTAAAAAACAGCAAAAGATTCTTTTGAATGATGAACCTATTCAAGATGAAGAATGAATGGAAGTTACCAGAATTTGATAACAATTTGTCGGAGTTAGCTGATGCAACAACTCGTTCATGAAGTCCTTCTTTGGCGACGAGACAAACCTCTTCATTAAGCTTCAATAGTAGAGATTGTGGTACGTCAATAGACTACTTCCGGAGTTTTTATTTGGTGCCCAAACACCCCATTTTCCATAGGTTACGTATATTCCCCTAGTACTCAGCCGTATCTATTTGTAATTTGCTCTCAATGTTGAAAAACATCTGGAGATTGGCTCATCTAGGTCTGTATCAAGATTTTACTTTTGTCTACATTTTATTAGTTCCCGACTCAGATAGTCTCAATTTCAACTTTGACCTACTCGCACTTACATTTGACAAAAGTATTGGTACTCAGTGATTACAGGAAACTTAAACTTTAAATGAAAATTTGAAAAAGTGACACAAATCAAAAATAGTAAGAAAAGCAATTCTATTGTAACGATTCATGAAGTCAAACTCCATCAACAATCTCCATTCCATACTCTACTTGAGCCTCTTCCAACCCGTACCCTACTATTTTCGCAGCCAACACACGTTTCCGTCTATCAGAGAATCTCCCACATGTACAAATTCATGTATTTAACTATAAGTAATCACTCCCCGTAATGGATCTTCAATACGGATGCTTCTCTATCTATTCTACGTCATTTCTCTCTTTCCTTCTAATTCAGCCATACCAGATCACGCCAACTCCATATGTTTATCTTCCTACATCTTCCTACACAATGCGCAAACCCATCTGTACCATGATGATCTACTTAAAGCAACCCGTTGGCCCATTACAAATACTTATTTGCCAACATGCTTTGAGATTCAGTCGATACGCTCTGAATTTCTCCAGAAAGCCAACACGAAAACAGAAGATTTACGAGCAGGGCCTCCAGTCTCAGTCCAATATCGCTCAGATAGACCATCATTTCTCCATCTTCAATGAAACCGTCACCAAAGTGGTGGACGTGGGCTATGTGCCTGGAAGTTGGCTTGAATACGCAAAACTTAAGCTCCTGAAAGTCCACCATGTTGACCCAGATGTCATCAACACAAAGTGCACCTTGATAGGAACAGATATCATATGTGGAAGTCCAATACCAGGTACCATCACCACTCAAGGCAACATCTACTCCCAGAGTGTACATGATAATGTGATTTCATTACTAAAGGAGGCAGCTTTCCGTCGCTGGAACCCTTCTGCAGACGGCAATTCTCCAGATACAGATAACTCATACTTGCTGAAAGAGCTTCAGGAAACACATCTAGAGGCGGAACTCGATGGACTTGCGGCCGCATTCAACGAGTTTTCGTTGGATGATAAAGAGGGAATGAAGAAGCTACTAGGTCCCAAGCTGTACCAGGCAGACGTGATCATGTCCGACTTGGCCACCCCATTTCTCCAGAATGCTGGCTTCTTCAATAATACATACGCTAGACCATATATTCGGTCCAGCACCAACGAGGCGCTTCGGCAGCCAACCACCAATTCGCAGAAGGCTTCTATTGACTTGGCTGAGGCTGCACTACTATTATGTTTCGACGCACTTGTGAAAAATGGGACTTTCGTGACCAGATTGGCCCAGGTGGACTTTGCTGATCCAGAGATAGAGCTATTTCAATCTCGACTTGAAAAGGTATTCAAGCAGGTAGAGAGATGGAGTCCACGAGAAAAGGTATTCTCTAAGACTTCACATGTTGATGATCTCTACTTCATTAGTAAATTCAAAAGGGATTACTCTATCGATAAGTATGCAGTGTTTGGGGTATCTACTAAGTAATACAAACACTCGTTTTATTGTTTCGAAGTAAATGGTGCAATCCGTAGAGGATAGATGCAATTGGTTATATTTTTGTTGGCGTCTATTCGCTGTTGAGATCTAACAACGCTTCGTTGTCAGATGCAACTTCGGCTTCTGCCTCAAACTCTTCCTCGATAACATCCTCATCAACATACTCTTGAAGTTCGTCTTCAAGTTCTTCTCTCTCAACCTGTGCGGCAATTGGTACTGCCGCAGGAGCAGCAACAGCAGCAGGGGCAGGAGCACTCACAGGAACGGGAATAGCAGCAGGGGCAGGAGCACTCACAGGAGCAGGAGCTGGCTTAGTTTCTGGAGCATCGAGGTCAATCAATGAATCTCCATTGCTTTCCCCCAACTTGATGCCACTGAAGTCAGAAATCAAACGATCAGCAGTTTTGCTCTTGCCCTTAGATGTTAGCTGCTGTTTCCACAACTCCATAATTTTCTCAAGTTTTTGGCCGGAAACACCATAGGTGCGGCCCAAGAAGGCAGCTTCACTATAACGTTCTGTTTTGATCAACAAGTCAACACAATGATCGACATTTGAGGTCAACCACAAAGCCTGGAAGGCAATGTTGTACTTACCCTTGGCCTCTGCCTCAGAAGCAAGGCGGGCCAACAGTTTTTGGTTGTTGCTTGACGAAAGCAACAACAACAAGGAAGCATGGTCGTTTGCCAACCAGTAGCAGTTCTCAGCCAACTTTAATTGCCATTGTGACAAGGCCAAGTCTCCCAACTTCTTCCATTTTTGAACGTTTACAAGAGCATTGGAAGGATTGGATTCTTGATTGGAGGCCAACAATTGATATGCTTGAGGTAAGTCTCCAGTAGACAAGGCGATCAGGAACTTGGAGTCAAAGTCTTGCGACAACGCAAACGACAATTTCAAGTAGCCCAACTTCTCGAAGAATCTCGACAACTGGTTCAATTCGCCCTTTGACAAATTGGAAATATAAGAGGAGTATTCTTCTGACAATGCCTCTGGTGTGATTGTGCTGACATCTGGGATCTCCTCACCAGTTTCCTCATCCAACACGTTGCCGGTAGCAAACTGCTCCAATTCTCCACGCATGACTAATGTCTGCAACTCCAACACCTCTGAGTTGACGTACCATGTAATAACATTAAATGACTTGTCAATCAAACACAATTTTCCCTCCGTGGCTCTGTATCCGATGAGATAGTACTTGTGATCAAAGTGACTCAAGTTGATGATTTCTCCACCCACAAAATAATTCAATCTGTTCGTGGTGCCTGTGGTGTAGATGAACACGTCTCCAATGAATTTTCCAGACAAGATAGGCTCAGTAGTTGGCAAAGTGTACAAAACGTCAAATGCAGCCTCTGCACCCTCAGATGTGCTGATAGAGCCGTCAGCAACAGCCTCTTCGTATAAGCTACGGTCAAAGCTCAAGAAGTAAGTTTCGTTGCTCTTCTTGACCTTAGGTGTGGTACCATCGCTGGCCTCGGAGCTAGCGCTGAAGGTCAAAATAGCCAACAACTCGCCGTTATCGGACCAGATAACATCCTGGATGTCATCTTCTATATCCACTCTTCTGATAAGCGCCCCGGTTTCCCAGTCGTAGAAGCACAAGAGACCTACCGACTTGACACCAAGCAAAGCACCAGGAATGATTTTCTCAGCCTCATACACAAGATCCACAGACAAAGTCTCCTGGAAGTTCTTGAAAACCTTAACGGACATCTTAGATTCTCGGATAGCATAGGTGGTAGCATTGGAGAGATCGTGTGTGTTCCAAGCAAAGTCTAAGGCCTTACCGTAAGCCTTTGATCTCCAGGCCAATGCGGTGTAAACGAGGTACTCGCCATCACCACAAACAGCAGCGTATCTTCCATTTGGAGAATGAGCCAAAGTCTGTGGGTAGATCTCCACAGTACCAAGATCTCTCTGTTGAATAGGCAAGGACTCACCATCCTTGATTCCGTCAGTACTTGTGGGCTTAATGACGGACTGGAACACTTCAGAGTTCTTTGCGAAGATCAACTTACCGTTGTTGTCCATGGAGAAAAGAGGCTCCTCGTTACCCAACTTAACCACCACATATCCGCTGTCACAACCCACAGCCACTAAATTGGACTTGGCCAAAACACTCACACACCACACACGCTCCAATCCGTAGTTGACAGACTTCTCCAACTTGAAAGTGTTGGAATTCCAGAAGCGCACGGTTCCATCCTCAGAACCAGACACAATGAGAGGCAATTCTGGGTGGAAAATGGCGAAAGACACATTAGCCAAGTGGCCCTCGAGCACTGCAACACAAGACTTTGTCTGATAATCCCAGATCTTGATGGTCTTGTCGTCAGAAGACGTGATAAGATATGGCTTGTCGGCCTGAGGGTAATAGTCGACATAATTGACACCCTTGATGTCGTGAGCCACCAAGGTGTAGTTTGGTGTTGGCGAGCCCAACGACCACACTTTCACGGTTCTGTCCAAGCACGCAGACGCAAAAGTGTTGGGGTCCTTAGGGTTGAAATTCACGCACATAATGTAATGCTGGTGACCTTCGTAGGTCTGTTCCAAGCGCCAGTTGTTATCCCAATTCCACAACTTGATGGTCAAATCATCCGAAGACGTCAAAATGTACGGCAAGGTGGCATGAACGGCGATACTACGAATGTAATCAGGATGAGCCTCAAACTGGGTGATCTTCTCACCAGTGTTGTAGTTGTACACTCTGATCTGGAAATCGTCAGAACCAACAACAATCCAGTTCTTTCTAGCAATAAACTTACCTGCTCTGACAGGCAAATCAGTCACCTGGATGGACTTGACGAGAGAGTTTGTAGCATAGGACCAGATTTCGATTTTTCCATTGTACAAGGTGGTCAAAATCCAGGGCTCGGAAGGATGGAAGTCAATTCCTTTCACCCTTTCGGACCGCGTGGAGAACAGCTTGGTCACGTCCAACTTCATGGTGGTGCAATTGGCGGGGGTTGGATGTGTTGAAGGTTTAGTGTTTGGAAGTTTTTAACACGAGTGTCCGAGTGTATTGGTCTGCGCACGACCAGTGACGTGTAAGAGTAGGGGAACTTGGTAGAAAATGGCTGGGAGGGAAAGTGAGAGAAGGAATTTGACTAAGGCAGATATGAGGAAGAAGAAATGGAGGGAAAAAGTTAAAAAGTTGTTATAAAACCCAGAGTTGGTGGATTTCGTGGATGGTATAAGTTGGAGGTGGGTGCGAAAGACAAACAATCAGATCCAGGTTTAATAAGAATTATAGAGGTGAAGGATAAGGTGAAGGAAAAAACGTGAATAAGCATGATTAATAAAAAGAATAATCGAATAATATTTGGAAATATAATGAGTACGTTGTAATAGATGGATTTCTTGAAATACTTTAAATACTTGAAAACTTTAGAAGTCTTAGCCTCTACCTCAAGGTCCACGAATTTGTAATAACAGCTAGTAGTCAATACCAGATCATCATCAATACCATACTTGAGTTGGAGAATATTTTCATAGGTGATTTTTATTTTAATCTTCTTTCACTGATATTTCTAACTCATGAAATCGTATCCGCTATAACCATATTCTGTTATCTCTTTTATGTGCTTCGCACGCAGTGGCGTACACCTCAACAACCTCCACCTTTGTCTATAGTTCAAACCATCATCCCAATATGGCCCTCCCTAAACTCGCAGAGGAATTATACCTGTTGTTTGAACAGGAAAAGTACACCGAGTGCCAACAATTGCTCACACCCGTCAAAATCGAGTTGATCAAACACAATCTCCTTGTTCCTACCAGCGCCAACACTCAAACCAATGACCAGCTAAACGACTTGAAAATCGCCGAGCGGATCTTGGAAATTGGAGCATTCTCGTCGCTCTTGACCCATAACTACCTGAGTTTCGAAAATTACTTTGCCTCGTTGAGACCATTCTATGCCACTGCCAAATTGCATGGTAAGAACGAAGTCAACTCCGACAGCACGAAGATCATATCGTTATATTTGATTTACTTGCTAACACAAGGTGATATCAGCAAGTTCCACATCGAGTTGGAGTCCATCTACCATGCACCACAGTTCAACATCGACAAAGACAAGTATTTACAGTATCCTATTGACATGGAGCGCAACTTGATGGAGGGAAATTACATTAAGATCTGGAAGTTGTTGCAGGCCGACTCCAACTTGCCGTGCAAGGAATACCAACACTTCACGTCTACGTTGGTCAACACGTTGCGTGTGGAAATTGCAAAGTCTATTGAAAAGACCAATGACTCCATTCCCATCTCCAACTGCAAGACCTTGTTGTACTTTCCTCAGGAGCAGTCCGATCTGACGTTTGAGGAGGTATTGAAGCAGGAGTTGGAGGTTGACGACTGGGTGTTTAGAGATGGAGTGATTTATTTCAGCCAGCACAAGAGCCAGGACTCTTCGTTGGCTGACTCATCCCAGATCATAACCAACGTGTTGAACTACGCAGAACAGATCGAGTCCATTGTCTAGTGCAACCATAAACGTATATTAGACCTACTCTAGAGAGTTGTAGAAACCTTTGTAGGCGGAATCCAAGTCTTCCAAGAACTGGTCGCAATCTGTGGCTAGTAGTTCCTGGGTGTCTTCCAAATTGTTGAGCTTGATAAGCCAGTTAACAAGCTTTGATTTTCCAGGGAAGTCCATGGGCTTGCTGCTCTCATTATCAATGGTCACGAGATCATTGAGAGAAATCACCAAATCACTCAAGAGTGGATGAAGTTGGGCTTTTGTGTTATAGTTCAACTTCAATGCGTCCATAATAGTGATAAAATTACCGGTGGATTCCGCCACTAGCCTGGTTCCGGCTGCCAGCGCCTTGCCAGCTCCTTGATCAGCTACTTGAACAGGATGACTGGAACTATCAACTACGGTATGCATGTGTTCGATAGTGGCGGGAATTCCTGAGGTGAGACGATCAGCAGCTAACGACAGATGGATAGAGAACTTCTCCTGAAGCAACGTTAGAAAATTGGAGTTGTCGTCGGCCACTCCTGGCAAGACATCTCTCAAGATGGAACGGTGAGCATCGCTTTTGCCTAGACTCTGTACCAAGATCTGGTATTGGTTAATTAGCCGCATAACTGTGCTGGTATACTTCTCCTTGTCCGTGACGAAGTCCTTCAAGAAGGCATTCTCCACCATTTCAAGCACGGTGATAATGGAATAGATCTCACATAGTGACTCGTACACTGCCTTGTGGACAGATGTGGTGAGGATTGCACCCCTGGTGATTTCTTGGTGGTAATCAATACTAGGATTCACTCCTGCTGGCGTGTATGAAGTGGTCGATGTCGGTGCATATGATGGTGGAGCAGCCATGGTGTGGTTGTAGTAGGTTAAATTGGAGGTGGTATATGAAGGAAGAGACAGGGAAGTAAATATATGTAAACGTACTAAAATTTATCTGAATTGGATCAAGTGAAAAGATCAGTAGATTTTTCAAGTCTTATATAATAAATTTGAAATTTTATCGAGGATATTTGGTTTGTTACAGCCTGATGGTTCCATAGTACTTCGTATATCTCGATCAAACAAGACTAATGCTTCACGCTATCGGAATAACTGAGAATCACGTAAAACGTAGTGAAAGTTGCATTGATAACTTTGACTACCATGGAAGAGCTGGATATTAAGAGTTCAATTTAAGCTACATGTTGGACGAATTTACCTTTGTCCCTAGCAATCTCAGCATCCAGTTGAGGATTTCACTAGGGCAGAATTGAAATATATATAACCATTTAATAGATCGATTTGAACGGGAAGAACTACATTTGATTGACTCAATTTGAACTTTATAATCGTTGTCTATTGAGAAACAAGCATATACGTTTGAAATGCTCAATTGTTGAGGGGTCCATGTCTTCAGCAACATATTAACCAAAATGTCAAACATATTCAGAAATAGTCGACAGAATGATTGGTTTTGAAGGGTTACTATGTTTTGAAATTCAGAATACATTGACGCCCTCCAAAGTTTTAATGACCCATTTACACACAAACCTGTCAGAATCGGAAGTGCATCGATCTGCAACGAAGATGGTCTAATTGTGCATGTATTTCAGGTAAAGACAAATGTTGAAAACGGTCTTATCTGGGCAACAAGAGCTCATTACCAATTGCGCTCACCTTGCCTCTCTTAATCAAACAAAAAATATTATCAATTGTCAACAAAGACTTCTTCAACGCGACTAGACTTGTTGAGTCATATTTACCAAGCGTTTCCTCTCCCAAATTCATTGTCCTCTTCTACGTTCTTAAGGTGAAATCTAGTGATTGAAAAAGCTGGCCAAATCATAGTTGACAATGGTATAGGAATGTTTTCTAGAAGCTGAAAGTGCGGTGACTCTCATTTCAATTTGAATTCACACCTTCCAGCTTATTGGTCAAGTGAAAGCCTTGCATTTAAACGATGGTAGCTCCCTTAATATCCAGAGAGACTCCATGTCTAGTCTATATATGTAGCAAGAGGTCTACCAGGATCTTGCTTCCCGAATGCTCGTGGATCGTAACCCAAACTTTCCCAGTCGTCCTTTTGATAGTAATACAACTCTGGGGCTCCACAATAATGATTTAGTAGTCGCTGCATGTCTTCGTGGGAATGGAAATGGGATATTTCATGAACTGTTTGTTTCCCAAATCGGTCACGAGCTAGCATACATTCATTTCTGATCCACAGAAGAAGGTACTGACTGCTATCTCTATCGTAAGGAGATACTGTTATGGGGATAGTTAGGTCGATATCTTTGCCATGGTTTATCTTCACCTTGACAGTGATCTCGTACCTGAGAGAAAACAATTTGCCAATGGTAGTGAAGCCTTGGACGTGGGTTAGAGGAATCCCATCGGCAAGCTTGGGGAAGTTCTTGTTTCTGTTGAACTGAGCAGTGGCAGAATTGACAACTTTTGGACTCAAGTTCCGTTGGGAGAATTTCTTGAAGAATATTAGCGCATCGTTGGCATGAGGAAATTCAAAGGAAAAACGATGCTTCATTCCTTCTGAGGTCAAATGATGGTCAAACTCCACACTCGTGCTGATGAATTTATTTTCCTTTCTAGGAGCAAGCCCTCCGTCGTAGCACTCCAAAACCTCGCGCATTTGAAGCGTGATTTGCTTCACCAGCAAGTTCTTCTTTCTCTTATTGTGTAAGGTGTTTGCCTTGACTTGGACATCGACTGTAAACGGATCTCGAGGGCCCAAAGACGATACTGGCAAGTGGACTTGTAGTATCAGCTGATTGTCCGACGAAATCTGCACCTCTTCCACAGGTTCATTGTACTGGCGATATAGAGGAAGTGTGTCATACAACTTAACGGGAATAGCGAATGACTCCAAGAAGGAATACTCTGTTTCTGCTGAAGTTCCTCCTGTAAACTTGACAAAGAGATGATGAGTGGTTGTGGCACCCCAATTGTCGAAGTAGCTACTCGGAGGCATATCTCGGGGTAAAGGGAGAATCACAGGAATGTCTAGGGCTAGCAATTCCTGGTGGAATAACCCCATTGGCGGCGAATACACCATGGGATCTCCACATATTTTGTACTCTTTGACTGTCTCACTAGAACCTAGTGTGGATTGCGTCTGTACTTTTTGTTCTGTGCGTAGTTCAACACCTACAGCACGACAACAGAATGGATGGCCCTTGACTGGGCGAATCTCGATCACCGCTTCTATTCGTGGCTGGATGTTAGTACTGACCTTGCGCAGGTTGATTTGATACCAACGAGTATTTCACATACAATGCTGTGCATAACACCAGGACACCCTTTCACGAGGCTTTTCCCGTCACATCGAAGGTTGATATGCACGGGACAGCCAATTTTCGGAGGCATGGTGGATGTGGAGGCGAAAGAGGTAACAAGTCAGATGAAGTAATGATCTTAGGTGAAGGACCAGGCTGTGGAGCAGAACCCAATCGGAGAAATCGGAAAAAGTAAGTATAAATAGAACAAATGGGTTGATTCGCGACGAGGTTTTGGCAATTAGTTGAAAGTGAAGTCTTGGGTGGTATGTTTAACAGAATATGAATGACAATCCATAGCTTTTGGTATGTATGGTAGCTCGTGCTATGAGAACCACTATACATTCGGAATTCTGCTGAAGAATGAAAATTTCTTGATTGTCAATACATTAGGATATAGTTGAAGTTTCGAATATCACGTATCTAATAGACACCAGAATATTTAATCTTCCTGAAGTGTGGTAAATGTGGTGGACGAGATCAAGTATGATATTGTCAATGGACGCGTTATACTCAAACTCCTATACCGATCTGCCACTGTAGTAGCCTAATGTACTAGATAAGTGTCATTGCAAGCATTTGCCTTCATGTGTTACTTATTTGGGTCTGTGTTTCGTTCACTTTCCGTAGATTTTCTCAAAATGCATTAGACTCACCCTCGTTCTGGAAGGTTTAGATCTCCTTGTTTTAAAGCACGAACTTTGACACAAATATCACCAAATAACAGAAGGCGTTGCCTAGTGTTTTCTAAAATAGAGTCTGTAGGTCCTCAAACATCACTGTACAATGAGTTTCTCTTCCCAACGGCCCGAAAAATCAGCACGTTTATATTTCGAATGAGATTGACATGTTTAGGTAGGAACACAAAATTAATAAGTTGCTAGCTTGATAATCAGACTCATTATCAGTTGTAGGAGCTTTTTGGACTAAATCGAGCCGTTTGCAACCATACCACAAAGACTCGACCACAAAACCGATTGGTAAACACCCGTACACAAGAAACAAAACACCCGTACATCCACATAGTTAATGTCGGGGCTCTCTTTCTTCTTTAGATCACATATGGAACAATAGCATATTCGACATCGTAGTCATCGAACTTAATCTCATAATATGCTTTTGTCTCCAAAGAGCTTACCGTCAAGTTAACGACGGCAAAAGTCCAGGCAGTCACAAATGCGTAACAAGTGCTTGATTTGGCTCCTCTAGTGAGTGATTCTGAAGTAACCAACAAGTATATAATTATCTCATCCAAGTAATGAGCACAAGAAACCACTTTAAAGAGACGGAACGTAGGAACTGAATATTTCACCAACAGAGCTAAGTGTTGGTGATTCTGGAATTGATCAAAAGAGAAAAGAACAAACGCAACGACTATTCGTAGCTCCAGCCATTCCCAATGGGATGAACCACCTTCAGAGAGTCCAAGGTAGCACAACAACGAGATGCCAACATAGAATAAAAGACCCACGATATAGTGCGATATATGCATTTGCGACGAAGATCCCCAATTTGTCAAGAAAAGACTTTCAAGCAAGCGTCTTGAAGCTTGAGCAGTCAAGAGAAGCCAAACCACCAGATAATTGGAATTCACGACGGCGTGCGGCATCAAGAGTAGCTGTACCCATTGTAGCAAAGCAAAAACAATATAGAAGTGAGCAAACCATGTCTTGGGGACCTTCACACTTGCGACTAGAGCTACAAGTTTGGCAAAATACGATCGAGGTTCTGCTGTGGATGATTGCAAACCTACCTTACCATATCGTATCAATTGGCGAAGATCAGGTATGAGTTTAGCGATCAAAACAGTGGCTGAAGCCAATAAGAAATATGCTGAAATCAAATGGGTCCAATCAAATGAAAACTTCAACATCAAATAGTACATAGGAGATGGAGGTATAATGGCTGGTGTAGAGGTTTTTTTTTACAATTATTGACAGGATTCACAAGTATTAGTCCCAACTTAGTAATCATGACAGGAAGAGCCATTTATTTAGGTAATCGAGCATATGGGCGTCGTTGGTCTTCCTAGATTCTTATCTTGCAGAGTGATTTTCTCCACCTTTCCCGATGTGGCATTTTGGACCGAATTACTGATAAGGTGCCAGGTCACGGACATGACCGATATCACTAATGCATAGATTTGGCGGAAATCCGACATTTGACCCGAACTGGAAAAATACTTCATTATTATAGAGGAACCCCGCCGTACATCATGATCCATAAATATTAAAATTAAAGTTACACATGCACAAATTAACGGCCAACATACTTCTTCTCAAAGTATCTGACAGTGTTGAAACCAACAAAGGAGAAACCAGCACCAAGCTCAAATCCAATATCTCCACCATAATCACCAATCTTCTTAGCAAGCACACCAGCGTACCAAACTTGGTTCATACCAAGGACGACACCAGCAACACCACAGCAGAAACCGAAAACACCAGCGTAACCCACTGGGTAGACAGTTTTGTCATGGAAGTTCTCGTAGTCATAAGCGGAGAATCTGCCCTTATTCCAGATAAAGTGCTCCGACAACGACATGGACTCGTAGATAGCCAAGTAGTAACCAATCAAGTTCATGAAGTTCTCCATGACATCCTCGAACTCGTAGTAGGCTGGAATACAAATGGCCAAGGTGACAAAGTTACCAGCAATGGTCCAGAACACTCTTGGGACCTTTCTGAGTGGAGACCACACGGCCTGAGCACTCAAACCGATAGAGTACATGTTTGGAATGTTGTTGGCAACAGTCGAGAGAGCAAGAAGGACACACAAGAACTCACCGAAACCGTGCAAGGAGTCCTCGACAAGAATGGCGTACACCAAACCACCGACAGACTTCTCCTCGTAAAGATCGTGCCAACGAGTGTTGGTAATAGTTCCAGTAGCACAGGCAGCACCCAAGATCATAGTGAAAATCAATGGGAAACACAAACCCAACAAGATACCAAAGAAAACCTTGAAGCCGTTGGCGTTTCTTGGCTGGTAGACAGTGTAGTCAGAAGCGTAAGTGGTCCAACCAGTAGCGAAACCGTACACGGTACCACCAAAGGACAAGACGTTACCAGCGGTGGTTGGACCACCCACAGTCTCACCCCAGGTAAAGGTCTTAGCCTTGGCCATTCTGGCGATGATAGCAATAAAACAGATAATGTTTGGAATCCAACTCCATTTCTCATACTGGTGGATAATGTGGTATCCAAAGAAGGTGACAAGAATGGTACAGACAACCAAAATCAAACAACCAGCCCATGGAGGACAAGCACCGCCATTAATGATGTTCAACAACTGTGCGGAGGCCATGATGTTCACGGCACCCCAACCCACACAAGCAATCATGTTGATGAAAGCAAAGACTCTCATACCATAGTCACCGAGAAGAAACTTGGACAAAATCATCTGTCTGAGACCCAATCTGCATCCAAAGATGGAGAAGAAAGCCACAGACAAAGCACCCAAAAGATTAAAGAAGATAATCACCATAATACACTGGAACATGGACAAGCCAAACACAGTGATTCCCAAAGCACCGAGCGAAAATGTTGCGATGACCATGTTAGCAGACAACCACATGGTAGCAGCGTTCAACAATGAGTCGCCAACTTTTTCCTCGTCAGTAATCAACTCAATACCCTTGGTCTCGGCATTCAACTTGGAAGCCCATCTGTCAAAGATGTTAAGACCAGCAGGAGCAGCTTCAGCCTGGGCCGAGTCGTAGCCCAATGACTTTTCAAACGAGTCAGCCGAGTTTCTCTTTTTGGTATCGGACTCGACAGCGATGACTTTTTCCTGATCAGACATGATAACTTTGTATCTCGAAGATTCACCACTGGATAAAATTAGTCGAGGTATTCGCACTCTTTATACGTTGAAGAACCAAAGATAAGAAATTTGCAAGCGGCCGATTCTTTCTGCCAGGCTTACGCCCACTGCATATGCGGCGGACTGTGCAGATCGTTGAGATGCCCTATGACAGTGCCATTCGCGAAAAAAGCAACGAGAGACCTGCAGAAAGAACAGCCATTCCATATCTCTTGCATTGTGATTGGCTGTAGCAAGGGGAGATCGCCGTTAGAGATATGTGGTCCCAGCGCGGTGAGGCCGCGGCGCCTGGGGTGGAAGGTTCCGGGATTTCTGAAGGAATCTCTAAATGAATGCAATGAGTAATTTAGATAAGATATGGAGGAAATTTTCAGTGGAGTTCGCCGAATTGTGGAGTATTGTCAAGTTCCACAAAGCTGAATCCTGGCGGGTATTTGGTTTCTATAGGGATTTCTTTTCCATTCGCCATCCCCTCCGATAGCACTGGAGCCATTTCGGCTTTTTTTGTCGGACGCCTTTTCTGTCAGGTGACAGGAGCCCATGCCGTCCTGCAGCATGCGACTAAGTCCCTGTCATTGGTAGACTTTCCTGTAGTCAGAGTCAAAGGTATATTAATACTAATTAGGAGGCAGAGCCATACGTTTTAGAAAAAAAAGTGACCAGACGGTGCCAGACATGGGCGATGTAAGGATGCGACTGAGTAATGTCAATGGAAGTAACATATGGGAGGCGGGTGTACGAAGGGTGGCACAGAGTAACTGACCAGTTTACCGCGAAGAGTGAGCGCATGGTTCTGGCGTCGCACATCGTGAGGTTGCCAATGTACAGGGTTCCAAACAGTGAGCACGAAGCGAGAGCCACGGACTATGCGTTTCAACTGCAAGTGATTAAAGGTTGATTTCTCATGGACAATAGAGACAATCGGAGTTAAGCCACCGATCACAAGTTGCAAATCAACAGATTCAAGCTTTTATAGAATTGAAGTGGAGATTTGACAGTGGACGTTGGACGTCGGGAATCACTCACATCACTCCATTCTTCAATGCATTCATCTCACCATACTTCTGTTACTTGACTCTGTATTTTGGTCACTTGACTCCCCACAATCACTGCAATTTATTCACGGGACTGCGTGACGGGACTCCGTCACTCGACTCACGATAATTCACGCAACTAATTCAAATCACTCTGCTCGTTTCATTCAACTCATCATAATTCACCATAAACTAAATCAATCCACTCAACTCAATTTCTTCCCTTGCCCACCGGCCTAAGCCCCGCTTACTTGGTACCAAAGTAGATACCCAAAATAAGCGCAAGAATCACAATGATAAGAACAATAATGAAGAAACACCACAACTTCTTCTTACGAGCCTTCTTAGCAGATACAACTGCCTTCTGTGTGTGTCCAACACCCTGCTCAATGTCGTGCTGAGCAGTGTTGATCTGCTCCTCAATCTGTTGAATAGGCTGGTCCTGTTCAATCACCAACTCCTCCATGTCGTGGAACAACTGCGTCAACTCAGCCATGGTCTTCTCCAACTTCAACAATTCACGATGACGCACTTGGACCTCATTCAACACGGTTCTTGCCTCGCCTCTACGGTTCAGCTGCATCAAAGCTTGCTGGAAAATTTGCTGGTTGCTGCTGCCATCCTCCACAACGGCATGTACTTCTTCATCGGTGGCATCTGGCTTAACAATACGGTACTGTCTCTCGGCCTGGACTCTCGTCTGCTCTCTGTTGTTACTCTCAGTCAAACGGTACTTCTGGATAAGATCCAAGAACTTGTTTCTCAAACTCTCCGCCTGGTCCACCTTCTGTGGGTTTCTCAGCTGAGCTGCCTGTGTCTGGACATTCTTGATTCTAGACTTTAACTCGCTTTGCAACGATGAAGCCTCCAAAACCAAAGCGTCGATTTGCTTGGACGAGTAGTCAACGTCCTCGTCATTCAAGTCCAATTCCTGGATGTAGTTTCTCTGTTTGTTGGCAATCAAGTCCACCAAGTTGGAGTAGTTGTCCAACTGGGAGTTGATATCTTGAATCTCGTTCATGAACGCGACGAAGTCGTCCTCGCCGCCGTACTTGAACGAGCTCATCTCGTATGACCCCGTGTTGGCGCCATTGTTGTAGTATGGGTTGCTCATTCTGTGGATGAAATGGTGCTCTTGAACCGGAATTCGGGCTGTTTTGTGTTTAAGTGTAGGCGGTGCCTCGTACTGCACACACGAGGTTTTTCGTCACTTCACGCTGGTTTTAAAGAGGCTGTGACAGGGGATTTGTGGCTTTTTTCAGATTTCTGTACTGAACAAATAATTAAGATATATTGTGGCCGTTAAATAGAAGAATTTTTTCGGCCAAGTGTTGTGGTTGTCGTGGTGAAAGTTGGCCATTTCATTTTCGGGTATGTCACGTGACGTGTCACGTTACCAAACACCTGGCCAAAACAATCAATCGCCCGGCCCCTTTTGGTATTGGTTTCGAGCAAGAATCTGGAAAATTTAGTTTGATGAAGGAGATGTACTAGACGTGTTTGGTGAATAATTCTGGGAATGTGAATATTTAAAAATAGCATGTTTGATTTTTCTCAATGAAATTACTAAAAGGGAAAAAGAAATCATCCAGAAAAGTCACTCTTTCTTCTCCTTGCCCATATTACGACGTACTTCTTCGTATAGGGTAATCCGGCAAGTTATGGCCAAAAAGCATCGGTAATGAAAAAATATACAAAAAAAAAAACGCCAATTCCGTCGAGGTTAATATAAAGAACGGAATTAATCGTATTACCTGAATCCACATCGATAGTTATCTTAGATATTCAGAGTTGCGTATTGCCACTCCTATCTATTACTGATTAGTTAATCATATCCAGTGGTCTGTAGCTCCACAACCCTACAATCCATAAAAGCTACAAAATTTCACTTTAAAATTTCACTTTTCGATACTTTTTACGAGCTTCATATCATTTTCTGTCCCATGGTGATCAAATAGTAGTACGACTCTCGGCTGTTTAATGTCCACATGGAATCATTAGTCTTAGCTATGAGAAAATTCCGATATCTACTTCCACATAGATTATGCACAGGTTGGGATAATTCATATTATTTAACAGATTTCATCCAATGAAAAAATAACCTTCTTGATCCATCACATATTTTTTTCACAATTTTCGAATTTGTGAATGACATTTACATAATACTTTCCAGTAGTATTTCCCTCATTAGTTTCATGTAATCTCCAAGCCTCTTCTTCATCACCTACCTCCATAGCCTCACTGGCCTGTATCCAAACCAACATCATGGCATTTGTTCCTTCTGAACATCAGGCAGCAGGCCACGATGGATGTCTCACGGCGGGTCCCGTGTTCGCCAAACTTACCTCTCAGCAGGAAATTGACTTCTACGCCGAGCTGGCGCTGCTTGCGCCCGCCGAAGCCGATTTAGGTTCTCATCTCTCGCATTGGATGCCCACCTACATGGGCACCTTGCAACAGGGAGCCATTGGGGGCGATGAGGCTATTGTAGTGAAGGATGCAGTTGAAGGTTTGGTAGAAGGTGCTGCTGCAAGTGCCGCTGCTGACTCGGCAAATACTTCTGATAGTGCAAAACCAGATAAACGCTACCTTGTGCTCCAGAACTTGTACCATGGGTTTCTGAAGCCTAGTATTTTGGACATAAAGTTAGGTGCGGTTCTAGTAGACGATACTGTGACTGAAGAGAAACGCCAGCGCTTGGCCAAGGTTAGCGAGTCCACTACAAGTGGCTCGTTGCATTTAAGAGTCTGTGGAATGAAGACTTATCGTGGAAACTGCACAACCAAGCCAGACACAGAGGTGTTTCCTGGGCTGAACGAAACGGTGGAGGTAATAAAGTCTGAGGACGGTCACTTCTTGAAGTACAACAAATTCTACGGTAGAAAACTCACCGATGAGACCGTGGCCGATGGAATTTTGGAATTTTTCAATTCGGACTTGGTGAACTCGAAGTTCCTCCTCACCAGATTTCACCAGCGTCTCCAGTTACTCTATAATTGCTTGCTTGACACAGAAGTGCGTATTGTAGCGGGCTCTTTGTTTTTTATCTACGAGTCTGATCCAGAGAAATGGCATGAGCTTGATGAGGATTCGTATTTTGCAAAAGACCCACTCATTGGGGAAGATCCTGACAATGAAGACGAGGATGATGAAGATCCACAGAATACTCCCCTCAGCAGATTAAACTTTATTGATTTTTCCCACTCGAAGTACGTGGAAGGACAAGGACACGACGAGAATATCATCGTGGGAGTAGAGAATCTTATCAACATCTTTGGAAAATTGGCAGAGCAGGAACAGCTAACAGAACAGGAATAGCTGGATAAGAGCTATGGAAAAGCTACAATACACGACTAGTAGATTCGTTATAGTATACAACCCTTACATTTACAACAACTTGGTGATCTTACCAATGGCAATGGTGACACCCTGGTCTCTCAAGGTGAATCTACCCAACTGCTGGTAGTCGTTGTAGGTCTCGGCACAGATAGGCTCGTTGGTCTCCAAGACAGCAATAATCTTCATACCCTTCTTAGCGAACGCAGGTGGCTTCTTGGACTTTCTGTTGGTACCCTTCTCCAACTTATGCTTCAACTCCACAAACTTCACCTCCTCAATGGCGGTATGCAAGTGCATCACACAAGAGAAACCGTTAGACAAGATCGATCTCAATTCGACGATGGCGATCTGAGCCTCGAAACGAGTCACGGTCTTGACGGGATTCTTCAAAGAAGTCAAAACGTAACCTTGCTGGACATCTTCCTCTTCAACACCCTTGATCTTCAATCTGATCTGCTCTCCACTGTAGGCACCCTCACACTCCTGCTCGGACTCGTTGTAGATAGCCACCACCTCGACATTGGCCTTGTTAGGCATCATCAATAAGTTGGCACCCTTCTTGATGTGTCCGGACTCAACCTTACCTTCCACAATGGTACCCATGTCCTTCATCTTTCCAGAAACTGGTAACATGAATGGAGAGTTGATGTGACGGTTGGCGATTTTCATGTCATCCAAGAACTCTAACAAGGCTGGGCCATCGTACCATGGACAGTCTTTCTTGGGAACTCTCTCCTTCAAACCGGCTCCGGTAAAACCAGAAACAGGCATGAAAATAACGTCCTCCTTAGAATAACCGATACCCTTTAAGAAAAGTCCCAACTTAGAGGTACAGTCCTTGTAACGGTCCTCGGACCATCCAACGGTTGGGTCGTCCATTTTGTTGACCACGACGATGATCTTGTTGACACCTTGGGTCTTGGCCAAGAGAGCGTGCTCTCTGGTTTGACCGCCCTTCTCGAAACCAGTCTCGTACTCACCCTTTCTAGCGGAAATCACCAAAATACCGACGTCGGCTTGCGAGGCACCACCAATCATCTCGGAAACGTACATCTTGTGGCCAGGAGCGTCCAAAATGGTGTATCTTCTCTTGTCAGTCTCGAAACAGGCCTTTCCGACCTCAATGGTCTTACCGTCGTTTCTCTCCTCCTTGTTGGTATCCATAACCCACGACAAGTACCAACCCTGTCTACCTGCGTCCTTGGCCTCTCTCTCGTACTTCTCCACAGTACGCTTGTCCACAGCTCCAGTCAAGTACAAGATGTTACCACCCATGGTGGACTTTCCGGCATCGACATGACCCATGAAGATGATAGAAAGGTGCTCCTTACCTCCAAACAAGTCCTTGACAACCTCCTCGTCGACTTCGTCTTCCTGCTCCTTGATCAATGCATCCACAGAAGCGACAGGGGTAGACTCCTTGGTGGAAGAAGTCGAAGAAGTCTTAGCCAAAGCAGCAGCCTTGGCCTTGGCCACTGGCTTGCTGGCAGGTGCTGGAGAGGCTTCCTTACCTGGCTTGGTCTCGACCTTAGGCTCGATCTTCACTGCTGGTTTAGCCTCAATCTTTTCCTCCTTTTTCTCCTCAGTCTTCTCCTCCTTCTTGTTTTCCTCCTTGTCTTCCTTCTTCTCTTCCTCCTTCTTCACAACCTTGGTGGCATTGGCCAACTTGATGTTGGAAGATCCAGCCAATTTCAATGTCTTCTTGGGCTTGTTCAACGAAGACAGGGCAGCGGCCTGTTGTTTCTGGTAGTCAGCCAAAGACATTCCCTGCTGCTGTGGCTGCTGCTCCTGCTGGTATCCATATTGGTTATAGTAGTTGTTTTGGTTGTAGCCACCGTATTGGTTGTTGTACTGGTTATTGTACTGATTGTTGTACTGGTTGTTGTACTGGTTGTTGTACTGACCCTGGTATCCCTGGTATCCCTGGTTTTGGCCCTGGTATCCTTGGTTTTGGCCTTGGTATCCCTGGTTGTACTGGTTATATTGGTCCTGGTAGTTCTGATACTGATTGTACTGGCCCTGAGGAACGAACGTCTGGGACTTGGCGTTGTATCCGTCGTTGACGTTGGTCTGCGAAAAATCCTGCGCCAATTTGTCGGGGTTGTACTGGTTGTTGTCCGACATGGTGGTAGGGTTCAATGTAGGTAAAAATTTTCGATGTATTGCTGTAGATTATAGTGATCTCCTGTACAGGAACAGGAAGACAAGTTGGTACAATGCAGAAGGTGGAGAGGATGTCTGGGCTGATTTGATGCTATAGGTGATACTTAGGTGGAATTTAATCCAGGACACTTTGAATTTCTAGTTTTCAAAAGTGTCAATTGGTATGGTTGAACACATTCATTGAAGATGAGGTCACGTGTAGACGATGACTTACCCGAAGAAATAGGAGATAGATTTGGAAACTAGATAGGAATGGTGATGTGGTTTTCATGATAAATGAGGATCAGTGAAATCATGTTGGATTTAAGTATGACAATTTTTTGTGTTCAGTTTTTTGTTGAGGCGATCGTTACCTGCGATCTCAGTGGAGAATGGAGCATCAAGAAGAACAGCGAGTAGTATGAAGTTCAAGAATATTTAGCGAAAGCTGGACCGCCCTCATAGCTAAAATCGAGAAGGCTCGTTAATGACTCAAAAGCGTATACGGCGTTCTGGTGTCTCCTTTTTTATGGGGAGATTCGCAACAATTGCGATAATTTAGCCAATTCCAATTAGACATGTCGGGTTGAAATATTGAGTGAGAAAGGACACTTCAATGATTCAGTAATCCAAGATGAATGTATGAAAAGATTTAAATAAAAAAAATGATAAAAAAAAAGAAACTACAAAGTTCTAAACTAAATAGAATCACTTAAAGTTTATTTATTGGAAAAAAAAAAAGAACATTCCAATATAACTACTAAACTTCTCACTTCCCCCCACTCAATTCGGTGTCAATCGCCAGTCAGCCTCACCACCTGATACCCCCACGTCCTGTACACACCACACTATCACTAAATCCAATGAGACAACTCAAGGAATCTACTACTACAGCAAACATGCCCATCTTTGGCGAAAAACCATTCACGTCCATCACAGTTAAAATTAATCAGCTCTGTCAACCTCATCGTAATGACGATTTAGAGGACGATTCAATCGAGCTTTATGTAACGGATCTTATCGATCTCATCAAGCTCCAACTGACAGGTGCTGTGGAGGCTGCACGGGCCGTTCGCAAAAAAATTAAGTATGGCAACACTGTAGAGGAACAGTTGCTTGCATTGTCGCTTTTGGAACTTTTAGTGCTCAATTCTGGGCCCAAAATCGGCCAAGTATTGGCCTCAGATGATAAGCTCTTGGATCTCTTGAAGAACATCCTCAGCGGCAATGTCCGCTCGGGATTGGGGTTTGACTACGACCCACAAGTGGCGCAAAAGGTTAAGAACTTGGCAATTGGCTGGAAGTCCGAGCTCGCAGACTTGGATGGCTATAGAGGCATGGCCCAGTTGTGGAAGTATATCCCACGCCAACTGAAGCAGCCCCGCACTGGTTTGTCGTCCAGATTCGACAGTGAAGCATCCTCTGAAAGCCGTAGTCCTAGACGTGTGCGTTCGGACAGTGTTGATGAACGGTTTAACGAGTACGAACGAGCATCGTCCAGAAACAGAAGCAACAGCAACAGAAAGTCACCTGCTCCTCCAAGACCTACCGCCGCTTCACCATACGCTAGCAAGACATCCGACAATGGTGATAAGAAAAAGAAGAAGAAGAAAAGCGCTCGTGGCAAGAAATATGCCGACGAGGAGTTTGAAATTCCTCAGATTAACTACAAGGTAGAAGCACCAAAGATCAGAAATGTCATTGCCGAGTGCCATACGCATACAACTGCTTTGAGCAATCTGCTTTTGGCTCTTCCAGCAGGCTCAGATCCATTGTCAGACGATAGGATCGCCAAAGAGTTTGAAAAGTGTCGGAAAGTCCGTCGGTCTGTGCTCAGATACTTGCAATACGTTGGAGCCGGAGGTGAGGAAGGTAAGTCTGCAGAAGTGGTGGCTATGGACGAAGAGTTCTTGGGCTCCCTTATTGTTGCCAATGAGCAGCTTGTGACCACTTTTCAGCAATTCGACAAAGCCAGTGGCTACACCGCTGAAAATCCAGCACCTGTGTACCCCGAGGAGGAAGAGGAAGAAGAGAGCGACGAGAGCTGTTACCTGAGCGAATCAGATTCGGAGCTGTTGACTGATGGAGTGGGAAGCATGACTGTTCAAGAGTCTAGTTCCAGACTCCAGGAGGCCGTCAAATCTCCACCACCCCGGCCATTCAAATCGGCCAATTTGCGTCCAAAAACTGAGTCTGAGCCCAAGCCCTTGCAAAGACCACCAGTTGCCAAGACCCAAAGCTCTGGCTCTGTGGACAGTGCAGACCCCTTTGGTGATAGCCATGAGGTTGGAACTAGCAGCTCCAAATACTATTAGAGATGTAACCCCACTAGGATGGGCCAATGTTGCTATACTGAAATGTATCGATCTCACCGAGTATTGATATTTTCTGAAGTTGTTATCGACTGTTCTCTGTAATGGCTTCGATTCAGCCCTTTACTGTCATTGTTCATTAACTACTTTGAGCATATTAACCTACATTATAATTGCAGATCACTGAATATTGCTATAGATTGCGATCATTTACAACCAATTGTTTGCTTGATCTCTCCCACTCGCTTTATTTTCTTTGATCCTAACTAACGCTTTCCAATTGATCTCCATATTCTCCCGACCTTTTTTCCTTAGTGTTTTTTTTTTTGTCTTTTAGTTTTTCACCTTCGTACTCTTGTACATCCTGAACATCGATCTCCTGCATTGGAATCTGGGGAAGTTGGTGATATCTGCACTCCATCTGAAATACCTATATCATCATCTCTATGACGATTCCGGCGCAAGGTTCAAATGCCCGAAAATCGTCGTCGGCATATGCTCCCAAATTCAAGAATCCTGTTCCGCTACCGCCTATTGACGATTTCCGTCTCTCCAACATCCTTGCTAAGAGCCTCGCTGACCACTCAGAAGCCGTGGCTCAGTCCCTACTAAATGTTACAACCAAGTTCCAAACTGATCTACGGACAGAAATCCGTCGGGCTCTCACTATCGAGCAGAAAATCCAGTATAAAAACATCCAAGTAGCCAAATTGGCCCATTCCATCCAGAAGGAGCTAGAACTGCGTTCGAAACGCTTTGATCGTGTGTCTCGTACAAGTGATGACAAAAACCGCCGGATCTCGTCATCATCGGGTTTGTCATCTGATGTAGACAGAGTTCTTGAGCTATCGTTGAAAGTCTCTGCATCCATGCAGAGTTTGGGTGTTCGTTTGGCAAGGATAGATCGTGGAAACGGAGGTTCTGGGTTTCCGAATCCTCACAAGTATCCCAAGTTGGCCAAACTTCTAGAGAAATTAGATCCGGAGAGTGTGGTGGAGTCTCACATGGATGATTGTGATGTTTACTCTGCGTCACTGGAAGAGCCCTTAATAATTGAGGATTATGTGAATGGGAGCGATTATAATAATGGATTGGAGGATGCCTCTACGCCCGGATACGTGGAAATACGTGAAATTGAACACGTAAATGGTGGTGTACAAATGAATATCTCCAGACCGTTGGAGGATGAGGCTTCATTGTCTCAAAATGGTCTGGTTCCTAGTAAGATACTTGGGTCAGGATCGCCCAGATCAGAATCTTTAAATACAAAAGCTTCGGACTCAAAGACCTCGAACTCCAATTCAGCTTCCAAATCTTCAACATACAAGTCTAAGAAGTTGAATTCTTCAAGATCTAAGTCTCCAAAGTCAAGTTCTTCAAGGTCAAAATCTCCTCTAGCAGAATCCTCGAAGTCTGATGTGGACGCTGTGGATACTACTCAGATTGGCATTGTACATGCGAAAGGAATTTCCGCTCCTGACCTACCTCTACAACCGGAAGAAGAAACAGAAGAACTCGATGCGGAAGCATTTGAGCTCCTAATTGATACTAATGTGGAGAAATACCGCCAGTTGAGGGACAAACAATATGAGAACCTTGACATTTTTGGATCCCTGTCAACGAAATATAGAAGTCCTGCTAATCCGTTGAGACTACTCTTCTCATCGACTATTCTTGAAAATAGCGATATGCTACTGACTCTCGCAAATGATGCTGAAGGACTCCATAGTCCATTTGCTCCAGCCAAGGCTATTCCTACTGTGTCCGAGACACCTCTGATGTCACTTCACAAGAAACTTCGAATTAATGCCCTTCCGATGAAATATTCGTCTCTGGTTTTATCTAAGCAGTGTGAATGTGCCTCATCGGACTCACCAGCTAGAAAAGCTTTGGAAGCAACTCTATTAAAGCAGAGACAACGAGAATTGAACGATGACGATGAGCTCTGGAGTTCGTCGGGTCTCCACACTGAAACAGAAGAGAACGAAACAGACCAGCTACTGTGGAGTAACTCGTCAGACCCAGATAGCTCCTCGGATTCCGAGGATGATGCTACCAGCAACACCAACCAGTACTATTTGTCGCTAAAGAAAGACCTCAAGTCAAAGCAAAGAAGGAGAGCCAAAAAGAGAGCCAATGTGGGTTTCAGAAATGAAAATTCCCCTACACCAAAGCATCAGCCATCTCACCGAACTCTCAGACCCAAACAGTCCATTCTCAAAATGAAGAGTGCTGTTAAGACAACAGGAAAAATCGGTAAAAAGCTAACTTTAACTCCCTCTCCTTCAATTGACCAACTCTCTCAGTTCAAAATGGATACGCCATATCGATCGAGTCCGCGAGGATCTTTTGTCAACGATTATCTGGCCGTGGGGTTCATCGTACGCAGCAGAGAGCCCGAGGAAGATACTAACTCGGACGATGGCGACCTAGAAGACAACGATAATGGTGAGAGCGTCGATGATGGGAACAAGCTGAAAACAAAGAGTACAGGCGATGAGTCGAATACAGTCAGCAAGCTCAGGAAGTTGTTGATATAATATACAAGGAAACCAGTGTCTAGAACAACCACACATAGAAGCATGCCAAAAAGAACAAGGAAAAAAAGACCAACCACATGCGCCACAGGATCCCTGCTCGCTTGCTCATGACCACCATGCGATTATAAGTGTTTTTTAACGTGATTTTACCCTTCTCAAAGTTGTTGGAGATGTCATCATTGAGTTTCATGGATTTATTGATCTCCGACCCCATTCGAACTCCCAAATTCTTGAGTGCATTGACCTTTTGACTCATCAGGTCAACTTCTTCATTATTCTGACTTTCTAGTGACAGCAAGAATGCCTCGTTGTGTTTTGCAGATTGCTGTGGTGCTTTATCGTATGGAGAGCTCATTCTAGCGGGGGTGGACGCATTCAGAAGGCGGGGAGACGGCGAGCTGAAAAGCTGTGTGCGGATATCTCTTTGGTGGGCACTTCCAGCTGTTGAGTAGCGTGAGTTCATGTTATTCAAGGAAATTGGATAGGTCAGGTGTATTTGGTGGTAGTAGCAGTTTTGGGTAATGATCTTGAAGGTGACATGTTGTATGCAGTATGTATGGAATCAGTATGGTTCAAGTGGAGAATCTGAAAGTTTTAGAGCGTGTTTCGGGGAAATTTGAATTTGGTAGAAGTGATTTGAGAGGAAGAGTTAAGAAATTGGCTGTTTTCTTCACTCTGTTCAGTGAATGTGTTCTGCTTTTTGAACTACTTACAACTGTTCAGCAACCTCTTGACGAACTGAACAATAGCTCACATTGGGAAGAAAAACTCCATGAGGGAAAACATATCTCAAAACGAAACTTAAATTAACGACGAAATCTCATCTTTCAATCTCATTCTATCAACTTTGGTGTATTCACCTGTCGTTTCGCAGTCATTTGTCTTCGCATAGTTTTCATCCGAGAACTCAACGTGAAAACCAAGGATCTGAACTTTCCAAATCTTCCCACAACAGGATATATGAATTATTTAACCCACCATATCGCTAGCATGGGCTAACACGCTTTGCCCGCGTGATCATATTCATATCCCACACTCCATCTTCCACACTCCATATCTTGTAATCAGTATCCAGGATTACTAATTCTCACTTACTACTTCTTATCATGGAATCCCAAGAGGTGCCGAAATCGCTTGCCAAGGTCAAGCATGTGATTCTAATTCTCTCGGGAAAAGGAGGTGTTGGTAAATCATCTGTCACTACGCAAACAGCGCTTACATTGGCTCTCAAAGGCTTCAATGTTGGTGTTCTTGATATAGATCTCACTGGGCCCTCACTTCCCCGGATGTTTGGTGTGGAAAAGCGCCAGGTTCACCAGTCTCGCCAGGGCTGGGTGCCGGTGTCTGTCTTCAACAATGCAGGGGACAAATCCAAAGGAAATTTGTCTTTGATGTCGCTCGGCTTTCTCCTTGGAAGTCGAGAGAATTCCGTGGTGTGGAGGGGCCCAAAAAAGACTGCCATGATCCGCCAATTTTTGAAGGATGTTGTTTGGAATGGAGGAGATGATAACACTCCGTTGGACTACTTGCTCATAGATACCCCTCCAGGAACTTCTGATGAGCATATCGCTATTGCTGAAGAGTTGAGATGGGCCCAACCACTAGATGGAGCTATTATCGTCACGACGCCTCAACAGGTTGCCACTGCAGATGTGAGGAAGGAAATCAACTTTTGCCATAAGGTCAATTTCAACGTGCTCGGAGTTATTGAGAATATGAGTGGATTTATCTGTCCGTACTGTGCTGAGTGTACCAACATCTTTCTGAGCGGAGGAGGTAAATTACTCAGTGAAAGCCAGGGCCTAGATTTCTTAGGAAACCTTCCAATTGACCCTACATTCGTGGAAATGATCGAGAACCAGGATAATGGAGAGCACTCCACCAAAAAACTCATAGACCTCTATCAGGATGCCAACCTTAAACCACTAATGAGTGATATTGTCGATAAGATATTGGCGAAGGACTTACCTAGCCGAATCTAACTACATGCTACACACTAACTTCATGTCTCCAAATATCTAATTTACAACATAGAAATGCAATGCCCTAATTAACGGTGGATTTCCACAATGCCACTTTCTTCTTTAACTGACCACTGCTCAAGAACGTAGGGTTCAATTTCGGGTCCCACAGCATCTTCTTGTAGTCCTCGCCATACTTGGCATGTAACTTGCTGATCCACTCTTCTTCTCTTGGAGAGAGTTTCTTGGCTCTGATTATACCGGCATGTTCTTGGGTGTATTTCGTCAACTCGTTAATAATCGACACCTTTGGAGCGTCCTCTTCCAATTTTTGGACCTTCATGGTACCGTAGATAATCTGAACCACCTCGTTGGTCTCAGGGTCTCTGATCAATCTGGCCTCACCCTCAGGAATCTTAGCTGGATCAGTTTCATTTTCAATAGCGGAAGGCTCGATTTTTTGTCTGGCTTCGGCCTCCTCCTTCTCCTTTCTGTACTCGGTCAAAGTCTGGATTTTGGCCTCCCCACCTCCTGCTGGATTGGTCAAACGAAGCGTCAATCCAAGATTCTTGTAATTCTGCTTCAATGTGAGGTTGTTGTCCCAGTGCTCCTTCATGACAGGATGAGCATTCATTTTGATGTTTCTCTGTTTATCCTTGACTCTTTTAGTGTTCTTTTTGACCAGGGATCTGGCCATCTTCCGCTTTCTCACCGACGCCATGCTGAATAGTTTGGTTAGATAGAAGTGATGAGGTCGATGGGCTCTATAATTTTTTGTGGTGCACGGGTGTACGGTATTAGGCGAAGTATAGACGGAACATTGGTGACTATGAATAAAGAAAACTAGATACTCAAGTTGAGAATTAAACCTTATTTTTTATTTATTGTGAATTTTAGCATAGTTTTAAAATTCGTAGTAATTTCCATCCATTTTTTGTTTTTATACGTATTTTCCAGTTAGCTGTAGTTCCGGGAACTATCATGACTATGGCTTATCAACATGAAGATTTGAGGTGAAAATTTCTCTCTTCATTTGCCGAATTTACCATAACATCCACTCATCAGCTGCCTCCCCTACCACTTCCTCTTCCGCGTCCTCTTCCTCTTCCCCGCCCTCTCCCGTGACCTATTCCTCTCCCACGACCTATTCCTCGTCCTCGTGGTATGAATCCTCTACCCAAACGCAATTTCTTTAGAACTATGATTGGTCTTCCTCGAAGATTTGTGCCGTTAGCCTGTTCTATTGCCCTCTCTGCATGTTCCTGCTCTTCAAACGCAACAAATGCATAACCTTTTGGAAACCCAGTCAGATCTACTAAAATAGTCACTTTTTCAACAGGCCCGATCCTGGAAAAGATGGTTTCTAGTTCCAAGGGACTTGCAGTGTAATCAACGTTACCAACGTAAACAGATCGTGTATCAATTTCTTGTTCAGGGCCGAAATTAGGGCTCAGTTTTGGTTCACGGACCACCTCTGGACTTTGCCCAGTATTTTGACTTGAGAATACATCTTGTTCTAGTTCAGAATTCTCTAGTGGTTTCACATTCATATTAGGCAAATTCAGATTTGATATTTCCTGAGTTGTGTGGGATTCAGATCCCAATTCTGCTATTTCATTCTCCATTGGTTCAGTGTAAAGCTACCCCACAAGTTTGTGAGATTCTAAACGACAGGTCGAAGTACAAAAATGTTCACAGTTCCACTCCAGATGATTCTCTTCTAAAATCACTGTCTCCAATAACACGAATCAATTATGGACAGCAATCGGTGAATTTCTATCAGTTTCAATCTCACAGCTCGAGTTGTCGTTTTCACCTTTTCAGTACCAAGATATCCTCGATTCTCCGGTCCAAAAGAGAACACAAACAGAAAAATGTGATGGAAAAAGATCAGGAATCAAGAATGTCCAGCAATTCTTTGGATTTCTGGTTCTTGTCACATAAAAGTCTTGGATTGGATTATTCTTTAGCCTGCACAATATCTTCCGGCCGGAAACCTGTGTAAATTGACGAGTTGCAAAGTTGGAACAATAAGAATTCGATGTAAATTATGGAAATTTTCGATTAAATATTTTTTTCGAATGGAGAAAGGACAATAGTGGTATAAATTATATCTCCATTTCATCTCCTCTCTGATACATGATGTTAACGTATTTAAATGGCGGACAAGTGGATACATATACTTACGTCATATCTCAAGGTGTTCTACATTATCGTCGTCACAAGTCTATTATTCATCCTACTATATCTGCCTAGTTAGTCTCCACAAATGCTCTATACGTGGTAAATGGAGCATCGGTAGAAGAAGATTCCAACTCAATCTCAGTTCCTGGAGCAACAAAGAAGACGTAACCAGTCTCCACCTTCTTGGCTTCCTCGCCCTTGATCTTGATGCTTCCAGTACCGTTGGTAGCAATGACGATGGATGGACCGTCAAACTCATCAAAGTGCTGTTTCTGGCCGGCTTTGGTGTCGAAAATGGTCTGCAAAACAGAAAACTCAGCAATTGGTGGGTCGTACAAGACGGATCTGGCAGCCTCACCTGAGGACTTGGCAAATGGCAACAAAGGCATCTTCTGCTTTTCCACGGCATCGTAAGAGTATGTCAACATCTCCACCAAGTTCTTGACATCCTTGAACTTGGGGGTGAATCCAGCTCTAACCACATTGTCCGATGCAGCCATACATTCGATGATGTCTCCACTGATGTAGGCGTGCGGGTCCTTGGCTTGCAAAAACATGGCTTCGCCAACTTGAAGACGGACGTGGTTCAACAACATACAGCCACAGAACAAGCCAATGTCGTTAGGAAACTGCTTGTTCAATCTGAGTGTCAACTCGGCCAAGCCTGGTGCCAACTTGTCAAAAGTTGCAGGCTCCTTTTCCACGCGTGCAACCAAAAGAGCGGCCTTTTCTGTGATGACGTCCTCTGGAGTGTTCATCAAGTTACCGAATACCTTCTGCAACAATTGTCTGTTGGCCTTGTCGTCGGCGGAGCCCAATTCGGCGTTTGGTTTGATACCTTCGACAAACTCCTTGACGGTTTCAGCGCCAATGATATCGTAAAGCTCAGGAACAGTCTGCAAAGTGGCAGCGATCTGCTCCAAAGGCTTGAAACCACAGAAACCTTCGAAATCGGTGACTGCAATAGCCATTTCTGGCTTGTGGTTGTCATCAGGGTAATTCTTAGGGTCACTAGCATGAAGCTGACGGGCCAAAGCCTTGTCTGGGTGAGCCTGGATGGACAAAACCTTCTCGATAGACAACACCTTGAACAAGAAGGGCAATTCCTTATCAGAACCAAACTTCTCCACCACAGAGGGGTGCAAGTATTCGGTAGGGTTGGCGCCCACAACATCTCTCAACACCTTTCCTTCCATCTGAGCATCATCTACCACTTTAGAAGGCACAGAAGGGTGAGTACCCATCCACAATTCAGCGTAAGGCTTAGATTCATCAATCTTAGTGGCAGAGTTGGACTTGGCGGCAAACTGGGCAACGGCCGAGGAGGAACCGATTTTTCCCCAGTCATAGTTTTGGTAACCGCAGTCGATTCTAAATAATTTGGACATTCTCAAGAGAAAAGGTAGTGGAAAGATAATTATAGAGTTGGAGAATCTTGACGCGAGATAATCATCACCGTGTATGGTGCAGGACGTCCACGGTGGCATTTTAGGCCAATGATATGGCTCAGATTTGGCAGCACGTGGGACAACATCGTTGGTCTAGTTCACAAAGATACGTGTTTTGGAAGTTCCTTTTGGCTATGGAGCCGTTTATTTGGTATTTTAAAGAAATTAGGAACAAATTCATAGGGTGTATGTTTGTTTGTATTGCCACGTGACATGAATCACGTTCATCTCGGAGTTGATCCCCGTCAATTGTGATAAAAGAAGGTGACTTCATGATAGGTAGTGGCTTTCAAAAAAGATTACAAAGATGAGAATACAAACTGTTCGAAGGTTCTCTGACTCAAATGGCTTTTCTTACTTCACTCTTGGGTGCAATCTCCATATATCTGAAACTATACCTGGAAACTTCGAGATCATTTACGAATTTGATATGAGTCTGGGCAAGAAAAAATCCCAATACAATTCCAACCATAATCAACTCTATTGGTATAGGAACGAAAAGTATAAAAGTTGTCTCATGACTTTTTCACTCTATCTTTCATCTTAATTCCTTCATCAACCAGACCTCTCACATCTTCCTGCACATCTACTCTACATCTTCATGGACGATTGGATTGAAACAGCCACTGGCAACCGCATATCTCGTCTGGCGGCCATTAACGGAGCTAAGAGCATTTCAATATCCGACAACTGCACCATTGGTGAAAATTGTACGCTAAACGGCTCGGTAAAGACCCTAACTCCGAAAGAACCAGCCATTCTGCTAGGTAAGTATTGTTTTCTAGCCAATAATGTCACCATCGATCCTCCAATATTGAAAGTTGTCAATGGCGAGAACATATTCTCGAACGTAACTATAGGAAACTATACCTCAATCGGTGAATCTACGGTTATTCGTCTGACCCAATTAGGTAACCGAGTGAGCATTGGTAGTAATTGTGAGCTTGGCCAGATGTCAACCATTAATGATTGCTGTGTTGTTGAAGATAACACTAGGATTCCTGCAAAAGCAGTAATTCCTCCTTATAGCCGGATATCTGGTATTGCAGGCAAAGACTTCCAGGTGGAGGAGCTAGGGCCAGGCTACAGAAAGATACTTGAGTCCGATGCTCGAATTCGACATGTATTAGGATGAATGTGCATGGTTCTAAAAGGACATTGGATAACTGTTACAATTATTAGGGGTTGTACAGCTCTAATCGCTCTTCTCTTCGCCTATAAGGCCCCTTCTAAGTCCCGAGGGGCTCGCTCTTCTCTTTTTCACCAACACGCGAGCACCACAGTACACCAAGATTGCTGAGAGACCGAAGATTAGGTATCCTATGATTCCATGTTGATGAATAGTGTCAACCAACCTTAAGCTTGGGTGATAAGGTGAGTCTGCCAATCTTGTTTTGAACTTCGACACGTCCTTAGTACCAGCAAGCTTTTTATCCAAAAGGTATTCCAAAACTGGACGCAACTCACTTGGGTTATTTGTCAAGCGTCCACCAGACAATGACGAATCCCAATAAAAGTCGCGGCTCTTGGACACAATAATGCTATCACCAGCCTTGTAACCATGGTTGTTGATGTCCCAGCCTGCGTCTTTGGCAAAATTTGGGTATTTCTTAATGTCAATGAAAGTGAAGAGGACATCGTTGTGATCAAACAAATGAGGGATTTCGGTACGCATTTCCTGAATGATTGTAACAGAATCAACGTTCTTGGCTTTGAGTGCCTTCACTCTGTCGGTTTTTGCATCTCTTTGCTCAACAAGATCATTGAAATAATACTCCTTCTTTAAGACGTTATACTGGTGTGCAACCATAGACACATTGAATAAAGCCTCCTTGACAAGATTGTCATCTGATGTATCTAAAAACGTCACCACGACTTTCGAGCCACGAGGATTTTTGGACTTCTTTTCCGTGAAATAGGCCTTCATCAAATCGGGAGTTAACTCCCCATACAAAGGATATTGGTGAATGTTAATGAACTCCTGAATTTTCTCAGGCTTTCTCATGTCTTCAATTGCAAAATTCTGGTAGATTGCAGGAATCAATGAGTTCTCCTTGAAAATGTAAAGTGTAGGTGTAGCAGTCAAGGTTGTGGCGAGATGCATCTGCTTGTTGAAATTTCTATTCTCGAAAGATGGATCAGAGTTCACATACTCAAGAATAGCATGGCCCTGGTTGTCAATCATTTCTTCAAACTTAGGACTTTTGGAAGCAAACAAATTGATGTTAAAAGGGGACTTCGTAGCCATCTCGAGAAGATATGGCATAATGGCTTTATCCTCTGGTGAGACCTTTTTCTTGTCATAATGAAACACTAATGCAATTCTGTTACTCAACGGGAATTTCTTATCAGTTGGCTTGGTAGGTATTTCGGTGACTAAATAGTCATAGTCTTCCAAGTCTCTAGCAGAAATTTCTTCATATTTCGAGTTATGGCTGAGTTTGGTTGCAAACTGCTTCAACTTTTCAAGTGTTGGTTCTTCTTCAAAGTCGAAACGGATAAGTCCCGAGGCTTTAGGGACAAACATGGCGAACCGGGGCGCAGTAAAGGAGTCCACGGATGCCAAGTCCGAATATCCAAGCTTCTTACACAAAGTAGGATGGTCAAGACAGTTGATGTGGCCCGTTTTGGCCGAGCTGACTATGAGATTGGACAATTTATCCCACACCAATTTTGTTTCCCGACAGTCCATGCAACTGTCGCCAAACTTGCCATTCTTCCACTCCTCCGATTTAGACGAGAACATGGTGACGAAGTAAGGGTCCCCTAATTCTCCAGCAATCATTTTCATGGAAAAGTCAATGTCAAGTTCCTGAGATGCACTTGGCATGTTCAAGCCACCAGTATTGTATTCGGCAGCCATGTTAATTAAGAACTTGTGGAAGTTTTCTGGAGTTCTCGTCAATGCCCTAGGGAAACTGTCCACAAAACTTGACTTACCAGTTTTTCCCTCTGCATTTTCTACTGGCTTGTATACTCTCAAGTTCGGGTATGCATTAATTCCTTCTCGTTCACAGAGGTCTCCACTCTTCACGCAATCCACCTGCCTCATGTGAATGTCTAGAGAGTTCTGATCTTCTTTTGTAAGGTGGAAGGCTTCGGCCCACTTGGGCGCTAGATCCTTACAGTGCGAGCAGTAAGGTGAGAAAAATTCCACAAATGTAAGATGCTCCGAAGTAAACTGGTCGAAAGTATCGATAGTGAGAGTATCAGGAAGCGCTTCTTTGGCATCTGATTTTTCGGGCGTTTTCTTATCGGTGTCTGCCCGTTTGTTGAAATCCACGGCTGCAGGTGATGCACTTGATCTTGCAATCCACCAGGCCATGGAAATGGCAGATAAAGTCGAAACCTTCATTGTGGGAAGTTTGTGGGGATTTTGGTTGTGAAATGAAGGTAAGTTTAAGAGTTGAGTATGTGGAGAGTCACGTGACACAAGCAGGCGGGGCTCTCATGATTATGGTGGCCGTGGTACTGAATATCAAGATTTTTTTAAGATTAATGTGATTGAATTAGAGAAGAGGTGCCTAAAAATGTTGTAGTCTGATTTTTCCAAGGAGAATGGTGATTTTTTGGTACTTTTAAGTGGATCGTTTTCTACAGAAACGGCTAGCTTGAGACTTGTATATAGGAGATAGATCAAGATACGTCAGCATTCCAGAACCCCGAATTACCCAAAGCGGGCAAAGCCGATGCCAGCTATATGAGCCAAAATGGCACCCATTTCAATCCCATTTTCCTATCATTTGTTTAATCTACACTTTGACATTTATCATCGTGGATCTTCATTACCTGGTCACGGCTCCTATACATTAGTAATTTGCTCACCAATGCACCAGTGACTTAAAGTCGTCGTGTGTATCTCTAAACATTCAAAATAAATTGATAATCAATGTTAAATATGAATCAAGTCGCTCTTGAAAACTTGGGTTTCATCTCATTATTCTCAAACACAAAAAACTTCTGTATCTCCAGACTTTCGTCTCCTACCAACCTCTACCCACCTCTACCCACCTCTACCTCCCAACCTCCACCCTGCACACCGTCCAGTTAGTAATACCAACTCAACCAACCTCTCCTTCTCCCATCAATAATGTCGGATATGCAAATAGATTCCCCCACCATTGACGAGAGCTTGTACTCGAGACAGCTCTACGTCTTGGGTAAGGAGGCTATGCTCAAAATGCAGAATGCCAATGTACTTATCATTGGCCTTAAAGGTTTAGGTAACGAGATTGCAAAGAATGTGGCCTTGGCAGGTGTCAAGTCCTTAAGCTTGTACGACCCGCTGCCTGTGGAGTTACGTGATCTTTCGACACAGTTCTTTTTGTCGCAGCTGGACGTGGGAAAGCCTACGGCGTCTGTGGCTGCTGAAAAGTTGAAGGAATTGAATCTGTACGTACCAATCTCGGTGGTGGACGACATCTCCGAGGCCACATTGAGCCAGTTCAAGTGTATTGTCGCCACCAACGTTTCCTTGGAGACTCAGGTCACCATCAACGAATTCGCCCACGCAAACGACATTGGGTTTATCTCTGCAGACATCAGAGGACTTTTCGGACAGGTTTTCGTGGACTTGGGCGACTCGTTTGCGGTCATCGACCAGAATGGCGAGGAGCCTCACGCCGGAATTGTATCGGACATCGAGCCCGATGGAACTGTGACCATGTTGGATGACAACAGACACGGCATGCAAGATGGAGAATATGTCAAGTTCACTGAGATTGAAGGTATGCCCAAGCTCAACAATGGTACACCACACAAAATCGAGGTTTTGGGACCTTATGCGTTCAAAATTAAGATTGATGAATCATATGGTACCTACGTCAAAGGTGGTTTGTACCAGCAGGTGAAGATGCCTGTTAAGATTAGTTTCAAGACCCTCAAGGAGCAATTGGCCGAGCCAGAATACGTATTCTCGGACTTTGCAAAGTTTGACCGTCCTCCACAACTTCACTTGGGTTTCCAGGCTCTCCATGCCTTCCAGACCAGACACCAGGGCAGATTACCTTCCCCATATAACGAGGAGGATGCCAACGAGGTGATTCGTTACACAGAGGAGATTGCCAGTCAGAATCCTTCCATTTTGGGCGAGGCTGACTTGGACAAGAAACTCATTAGAGAGTTGGCATTCCAAGCCACCGGTGACCTTCCAGGTATGGTCGCTTTCTTTGGTGGTTTGGTTGCACAAGAAGTCTTGAAGTGCTGCTCTTCCAAATTTGGTCCTGTCAAGCAATTCATGTATTTTGACTCTTTAGAATCCTTGCCAAATGTCGAGGACTACCCTAGAAATGCAGAAACGACCAAACCTGTTGGTTCCAGATACGATGGCCAGATTGCCGTGTTTGGTGCTAAATACCAGGAGGAAATTGCCAATTTGAAGGTGTTTTTGGTGGGTTCCGGTGCTATTGGTTGTGAAATGTTAAAGAACTGGGCCATGATGGGTTTGGGTTCCGGTCCAAATGGTAAGATCATTGTTACCGATAATGACTCTATTGAGAAATCGAACTTGAACAGACAATTCTTATTCAGACCTAAGGATGTCGGAGGCAACAAGTCTGAGATTGCTGCTAGGGCTGTCCAGGTGATGAACCCAGATTTGACGGGCAAGATCGATGCTAAATTAGACAAGGTGGGTAACGACACTGAGGACATCTTCGACGACAGCTTCTGGAACCAGTTGGACTTTGTGACTAACGCCTTGGACAACGTGGATGCCAGAACGTATGTTGATCGCCGTTGTATTTTCTACAAGAAACCATTGCTTGAGTCTGGAACTTTAGGAACCAAGGGTAACACGCAGGTTGTGATCCCCAACATGACTGAATCCTACTCTTCTTCCCATGATCCTCCAGAGAAGTCCATTCCAATGTGTACTTTGAGATCTTTCCCTAACAAGATTGACCACACCATTGCTTGGGCCAAGTCGTTGTTCCAGGGCTACTTTGTTGACTCTCCAGAGACTGTCAACTTATATTTGAGTCAACCAAATTACGTTGAACAGACATTGAAGCAGAACCCTGATATTAAGGGCACTTTGACCAACATTTCACACCTCTTAAACGACAGACCATACTCATTTGATGACTGCATCAAGTGGGCTAGAGAGGAATTTGAGGTCAAGTTCAACCATGATATCAAGCAGTTGTTGTACAACTTCCCTGAGGACGCTGTTACTTCCAACGGAGGTGCATTTTGGTCTGGACCAAAGAGAGCTCCAAAGCCATTGGAGTTTGATATTGAGAATCCCGACCATCTCAACTTCGTTATCGGTGGTGCTAATTTATTGGCATACATCTACGGCTTGAAAGAGCCAAACGCTACAATTGAGGACTACAAGAAGGTTTTGGACAATGTGGAAATCAAGCCATTTGTGCCAAAGTCGGGTGTTAAGATTGCCGCTACTGATGCTGAGGCTGAGGAAGAGGCAAAGAACCTCTCTGGTGCCTTTGATGAAGATGAGATCAAGAAGATTGCTGCCAGCTTGCCTGAGCCATCTACTTTGGCCGGCTACAGATTGAACGCTATTGAGTTCGAGAAGGATGATGACACCAACCACCACATTGAGTTCATCACTGCAGCTTCCAACTGTAGAGCCTTGAACTATGGTATTGAGACAGCAGATGCATCCAAGACCAAATTCATTGCCGGTAAGATTATTCCAGCAATTGCCACTACGACAGCTTTGGTAACTGGTTTGATTTGTCTCGAGTTGTACAAGGTTGTTGCTAAGCACGACGACATCGAAAGATACAAGAACGGATTCGTCAACTTGGCTTTACCATTCTTTGGATTCTCTGAGCCAGTCCAATCTCCAAAGAGCAAGTACAACGGAAAGGAATTCGACCAGATCTGGGACAGATTTGAGATAACGGGTAATGTTACTTTGAAGGAGTTGCTCAACCACTTTGAAGAGAATGAGGGTTTGGAGATTACCATGTTGTCCTACGGTGTAACCTTGTTATATGCATCTTTCTACCCTCCTAAGAAGGTCAACGAGAGAATGGGCATGAACTTGACTACCTTGATCGAGGCTGTTGGTAAGAAGGAGCTTCCAGACCATGTCAACAATTTGATTCTTGAAATCTGTTGTGACGATAAGGAGGGTGAGGATGTGGAGGTGCCATACATTAATGTTAAGTTGTAGATTGGTGACATGACGAAATACACTCTGGTTATTTAATGAGATTGTAGAAACACCTTTTGTTCTGGTAAAGTTCTTCGAATATTCCATCTTCGATTATCGTTCCCTTATCTAACATCATGATTCGTGATGCTATTTTCATGACATTTACATCATGGGTGACCATTATGATTGTCAATGCTGAGTTGTTGGCTCTGATTTGGTTAAAGATCAAATTTCCATTTGTCTCATCCAAATTAGCTGTACACTCATCGAGAATTAGAACGTCTGGGTTTCTTATCAAACCTCGACAGATACTCAACCTCTGCAACTGTCCCGTGGAAGCCTTGGCATTCATCCCTTCTCCTATGACTTCATCTAGGCCGTGTGGAAGATTTCGAACGAAGTCAGCGATTTGACACTCTTCGAGGCATTTCCAAATTGTACTAGAGTCTACAGCACTTTTCTTGACTCCGTAGGTTAAATTCTGCAAAATTGAACCTTCAAAAAAGCTGGGATGCTGAGGAACAACCACCACTGCTCGTCTGTACCATTCTACCTCTAGGTCGCTGATAGCTTTATTGCAATAGGTAATGATACCTCTGTCTTGCTCATAGAGTCTACCGAGTAACAGAACTATGGTGCTTTTTCCAGAGCCTGATTTCCCAACAATTGCAACAGTTTCTCCACTTCTAATATCAAACGAAATATTTCTAAGGATTCGCTTGTAGCTAGACGTAACGTTATTTGGAAAAGAGAAATCCACCTTCTCAAAAGCGATTATCGGTGATCCCCCTCTGCGTAGAGGTATTTGGCTACCATTCGTCTCGATGAACAGCTTTTCCAACTTTGAGAGCCAAAATAATCTCAGGCCAGACCGTTTACCTCTGGCTACTTCTGGTAACTTATGCATCAAAGATGAAGCACTGGTCAATGTAAACGTTAGCATAGTGAGCACTTCAAGCAATTGGCTCTGGTTATACTTTTTCGCAGCCACCAAAGTCATACCGTAATAGAGAATAGTTCCCGTAGCCAAACTTGTACATAATTCCAGAAGAGCCACTCCGAATCCTGTGAAAAACGCTCTGGCTTTTCCAACTTTACATAACTTGTCAAGTTTCTTTTCCATCTCTTGTTGAACTCGCTCATGAAGTCCAAATGCTCGAACGGTCCGAATACCTGAGATGGCATTATGGGAAAAGTTTTCTACATCAACAACCTTCTCTTTATAAGTAGTTTCTACTCGAGAGAGTACAATCCCATATGCAACGGTGATGAATAAAGTAAGTGGCACAAAGGCAATTCCAACTAAGGCAAGTTTCCACCCCGAGGCGATCGACCACGCAATTCCAAAAATAGTGAGTGCCATCAACAGTATGACCAAGGCCAAAAATTCAGAAATTAAGACACGAAGGTCTCTGGAGTCATTCATTAAGAGTGCTGTGAGCTCGGCGGGCTTCCGAGATTCTCCTCTGAAGAACAGCATGTCTTGTTCATCAATTAGAGCCATAGTGTTCTTTCGAAGTTCGACTATCCAGTTCTCCAGAGAAAAGTCAAGAGCGACTTGTGAACAAAAGAAAACAGTGGCATCTACAATTGAAATGCCAATCACGACTAATGAAAATTTGAGCATCAGCCTAGAGGTTCCCTCAATTGCGTAGGAAGATGTGATGGCAGTTGAGAGCAATTTGGACACGAAGTATGAGATCAAAGGCACAAAGAATCCACTAAAGAGTGAAAGAACAAGTCCGACAGTAATCATAATTTTCGACTGTATGGTTGCAAAACAGAAACGTACAATGGCGAAGATTCCCAAGAGCTGTGGTTCATGCTCCTGGTGCGGGCCCCTTTCTTCAAGATCTTTAAGAATATGTGGATTATGAAGGTAGTCTGATATCCTGGATTTCACCTTTGATTCCCTTGAATAAGAAAAGACACTCGCATCGTCGGAATCAATTAAAGAAGTTTTTTGATCGAAGTCCTGACTAGACATCTCGCCTCCATAGCCCCGGAAAACGATTCTTCCTTTCTCAAGGATGGTAACTTTATCATTGCTCTTTATATCCAGCTTTCTATGAGTGATAAAAATGGTAATTTTTCCTTGTCTCCAACTCCGAATATCGTCAACGATTTCTTTCAGTGACTTGCTGTCAAGTGCACTCAAACTCTCATCAAAGATAATTATGGGGGAGTCCTTTAACCAAGCTCTGGCCAACCCTACTCTTTGAATTTGTCCACCAGACAAAGATGAAGAACTCAATTTCGTATGAATTCCTTCTGGTTGTGAAGTAATAAATTTGTCTAATCTCGCAAACTTGCAAGCTTCCAATACTCTTTGCTCAGATAAGAATTCGTCATTAAACTGTAAGTTTCTTAAAAGCAGATCATCAAAAACAAGTGGATTTGTCTCTACCAAGGTTATGACTTCAAAAAGTTCGTGAGGTTCAAGAATAAGGGTAGAAGTATCTCCTATGAGGATTTCACCCTTTGTGGGAGCGTAAAAGTTCATGAGAAGCAGCACTAAAGTTGATTTTCCCGATCCAGATTCGCCAATGATAAAATTGATTTCAGAGGCATCGAATGTAGCATTAATGTCCTTCAATACTTCATGAGTACTAGAATCGTATCGAAATGAAACGTTGTAAAGCTTCAATTGTTGATCTGAAAACTTATCCTTGTAAGAAGATGCAAAACAATCATCATTTTGTTTGACATCTTCAATTTCCAAGATTTCACTAGTTGCTATAGTGAAAGCTGCTGCCTTTGCTTTGTTCAAGAGTGCAATGATAACTGCGATGGCAGATAGTTGGCCTCCGAAGAGAAGGCAAGAACTGAACGCAGTGAAAAGTTGATCAATAGAAAGCTTTCCAATTCGCATCATGTATGCTCCGAACAAGAATCCTTGTACGAAAAGACAGTTGGAAAGTAAGCGGAGAATTGAACCGTTTCCAGCGATGGAGAGAGCAGTGCCTTTGAAAGCTTTGGCGGAGAGGTCAACAAACTTATTGAATTTGACCATATCTACGTACTTTCCATTTAGCAACCGCACAAGATCTCCATTCACAAACGACCAATTCAAGACCTTTGAAGCCTGACTACTGAAGTCATTCTCAAGTTTCTGGGACTTGAATGTCTTGTTTCCAAAGATGTATGCACATATTGCCATCAAAGGAGCAGACACCATGACCACCAATGTCAACGACCACAGAGAGATCATGGCGTTGATAAAGAGGAAAATTATAGATGCCGTTACTTGCACTAACATTGCCACATTTTCAGAAACTCCATCTCGGATTTCCTCAATGCTTCTATTGACCTGAGCTATAGTACCCATCAAATTAATCTTCGAGTCGAACCATACAAACTCTTTGTGAATCATCAGATTAAGGAGTATCATTCGTGCTCGAGCTTGATGTTTCTCGCCGACTTGAAGCCAGGCATAAATGCTGATCCACGTCAAGATCATCCGGCCAATCCCAACTCCCATAATCCCTACACAAAGCACTCTAATTTCGTTCAAAAAGTCCGAAGGCGAATTGTATGAATGGAAGAGAAATTTGGATAATTTTAAGAATGTTTTGCCATAGATATATGTCTGGATAGGTGATCCCAATGAAGCAAGTATCATAGTGAGAGCCCCTAGAACAATATAAGGTACATCAGACTTTCTCCCAAACATGAAAATGCCAAAGTTTTGACTCTGGGTCTCCACGGTTATTTTATTAGGCATCGTTATTTTTCTTTATGAGTTTTGCTAGTATTTTATCACATCTCCTTGGAAATTTTAATGCCTACTTAAATAAATTTCGCAGCCCAATTTCCTGTCTCATTACATTACCCAGATGGGCCGCACAATACTCATTCTATACGAAAGATCTTCATCCTCAGAAAATCTCAAAGCACCCGTTTGACAGCACATCTTAGTAGACTGGAAATGCCTCAAGCAGATAAGCTTGCTCGCCATTTCTCTGATTGTTGAGGCCACGGTGAATTGCCTCTCTATTTTTTTTGATTCTGTGCAATGCGACAGAACAATTACCACTGCCCAACTTTAATAGACCTTTGAAAAACAATTCGAGCTTTTCAAAGTCGTCCTCCTTATCTGTGAGATCTATACACATGCGAAAAGGTAGCTGAATCATAATGGTTCGAAGATCAAAAAGACACTTTGGCAAATAGTAATGTTCTGTTTCGGCCACTGCACCTCGGGGAGAATAACATGGATCTTGTTTCGATTTGACAAAGAACATTAGCTTCATGGTCTTATCCACGGTACTCCGAATGGAAGGATGGTCGCGTGGCACGTACATTAATCCTTTAGTGGTAAGCACTTTCAAGTAGAGGAAATACCCATGCAGTTTCTGAGCAACATCGCAGTACGAATAGAACTTGACATTAAGTGGATCCTCACTATCCTTGCCATATGCCGCAGTAGGAAGAGTCACGGGTACACCTGGTCCCGCGTAGTATGGGTGTGATGGGTTCGATATGTCAATCAAGAAATTGGATTCGGAACTAGCACCTGGAATTATCACTTGTTGAAAAGTTTTGCTTATGGTTGCCATAAGGTCACATACTCTCTCTGGATCCAATTGGCTGAATCTTCCCTCTGGACCCGATTTGGCGAGCGTCGACATGACAGATAGAAGTTTGTAAGCACCTTCCTCTGCCTCGTTAGTCATGGCCACGAAAAGGTTAAAGCCGGAATGTGTGGAGGAGGGGGGAATCATTAATCCTAACTTGAAAAGTGCACGGTAGTAATCCTCATTCTTCACATAGATGCTGGTTTCTCTGGTCACTGACCAGAATTCGTCATTTTCGTTGTCTGGGAGATCTATCGCCGGCATACTCAATTTTGATATCCATTCATAGCAGAAAAATATTAGTTTCGCCATCAAAATGCCGGGAGTCTCCGGGTTGGAAGGGTGTACCTTCGACTTGACTGCGTTGTACTTGAGGAGCAATGACTTAGCTTCTTTCAAGTGTGAAACCCATGAGATGGGAACTTTGGTGCTGTCCACAAAGCTCATGTCGGAAAAGAGCATTGTCAATAGTAGTACTGTTATAATTAGACCCTCAATATGCCATAGAGAATGTTCATTGTTCTTCAAGTCCTCAAATGCAGAGACAAGGAGCTTCACGCAAACAGCGGTGAATTTTTTCTGGTAACGATCGTGAATGACTTCTTTTGTTATGGTGAAATGACACGAAGCACTCAAGGACAAAATCGCATACACAAGAAACTTGAACACCAAACAATACTCCAAGAGAACATGCGCAGATTCACTATCTTCAACGGAAGATGCAAACGGGAAAATGTAGAGAAAAAGTTGTCGTTGCATGATCTCTTTGAAGTAGGCGTGTTCTTCCTGAGAGAGCTTGTACTTATCTACAATCTTGAGAATGAGCTCTGCGTTGGACATTCTTGTGCTGTGCTGTTCTGTCGGATCGTTCATGAAGAGTTTAAACTGGTTCCAAAAGTGATCCAATTCATGGTTCGTCGAAATCTCTACTCCGTTCAGTAGGTAGTCTTTGAGTTCCTCGTCGTTGAACAAGATATTATCCTCCTGTGGCTCATTTAGGATGATATTCGAGTGGAAAGGCTTGAGATTGTCAGAATTCGTGGAGGCATGGGGGCTTGAAAATGATCTTCTCATGTTCATGATGTCGAAATCAGCAAGTCCATACACCAAATTGTTGGCATCATCAAAAACATTATCAAAGAGCATCATATCGTGACTACCATCAGGTATCTGGAGACTTCCTTCCGTCGACGGTGACCGGAGATAGTTTTCGTTGACACTTTCAAGCAGAGGAGTCACGTTTGACATCTGGGGAGTAACATTGAGCGCTTCCAGAGCGCTCTTCGTATAGCTTTTGCGTGGTTTGTTTCGATAGTTTGGGTCTGGATAGATACATTGTACTCTTACTCTAGCACAATTTCCGCAGGTAGGTTGGGCTTCATTGCACTTGATCTTCCTTCTCTTGCATTCAATGCACCCTGCTCGTGAGTACTGCCGCTTGACTATGGCTTTTTTTGGCAATCCCATTGATTTTTGATGTCCATTCGGTTCTCAGTAAAGGCTGTGGTGCAGTCTATCATAATAAAGATACTGTGCAAACTACCTGGATGGAGAGTCAATTACGAAGAACGACATTACAGGGACTAGAAGTGTCGAAAAAAGGTATTCTCTATCAATTCTGAAATTAGTGGTAGAGTTTTCATTGTAATTCTATTTGAAGTATTCCGTGCCGTTGAAGCTTACTTAATGGCTCACAGTTCTGAAAATCAAAGGATTTCCGAGATTATTTTGTCGGTTATTACTCTAAAATGGTTAGCGAATTTCCACTGAATAAATCGTAGACCCTTCGAAGTAACCCTTACCTGTTCATACGACAATTGCAAACTTCTGCACTTGTGGGGTATCCCCAGATACTTTTGTGATTTGATGAACTTGCGTTTCCTTTCGTAATTAATATTTTAAGCTACTGCTCTGGTTGGTTTGATGTGTGTGGATCACTGATTAATGGTGACACTCACTGTGGATAGACGAACCATTATTAGTAGATTGGAGGAGAGAGCGAGTGGTTGATTTTATAGTGTCAGACACATACAGATAAGATGGAGATTATTGACAGATGACTTATGGGACGTTATTTGGATTCTACGGTACTCTTGTATTTGAAGTCATATTCAAAAGTGGATGTGGAATCTACTTCAATGTCTCCTTGTCTTTTATCTTCTGTAACCCTCATGAACTCAGTTCTCGTGATTCATTACTTTATTGTCTATATAATCGTCTCATTTGTTCATCAACGGTGAGTATATGCTATCGTTGAGAATTGGTTCATACTTGCTGATAAACTGAGAAGGTGGAGTTGCTGGAAGAACATGATTTCGAGAAGCTAGAAGCTTTTCCTGCTCCTTGATCCTCTTTTCTAAAATCTCTATTCTATCAACCGCCTTGTTTTGCTCCGTGGAGCCTTTTCTGTAAGTGCCAAATGCAACGTTGGTGACAAAAAAACTGGCAAACAAGAGGAAGCTCGACATGAAAAGAGACTTCCAGGAAATGGGCCGGAAAAAACCATTGACAATATCGGCAAATGTCTCTGCAGTGATTTTTGATCGCCCAATCTGTTGTGGATCTCGATTCATACATTTTTCCCATGTGGTGCAGATACCCTCCAATGCTGGCGCCCGCACATTTCCTTCCGTAGAACACTTGTTTCTGTAGTAATCTCTGGAACACTTGGATATCTCCTGGATGGCGTCGGATGTGTACATCTCGATCTTGTGCTGTACATCTGCTCGGATGTTCACCACCATAACATACACCACGTACACCACCAAGAGAACAAGAAGAACGTTGCAGAGCAATTGTAAATATAGCAGTAGAACGTAAGGAACAGATGGATCGGTCCATAGGCGAGATCTCAGCGGTTTCTTGCTGTTGGCTGATGCTTCCCCGTTATCTTCGTCTTGCTCGTCCAATTTGGTCAAGTCAACCGTGAACGCTTTCTGGCTCTCGGCCACATATGACACAACCTCCTTAGTGGGCGAGAAGAGTACATGTTGTCGTGCTGGAGGCTCAAGTGTGTCGCCTCGCAGCGGATCAGAAAGTGTACTGTAGTACGAAGTATTAGGCACCTGCTGTGACCGGTTGGGGCTGTTCTTCAAGATGGAGTGAAGTGGGACGTTTCTATTGCGTCGGCGGACATTTGTCGGCGTGAGCTCCTCACCGATCTCGATGGAATCCAAGCTGGGCTCGTCTCCATTCTCGTTGCGATTGATGGGCGTCGACGTATCAATATTTTGTGCATCTATGGACACCGTCGCCAAAGCCGACGGACTTAGGTATGATAATCCAAACGTCGGGTACTTTTGTGACATGCAGCAGCGGTGTGGGTGACGAGAACTGCTTGTTTACCCAAAAGAACAGTGATGATGTTTGTTTGTTCCTGCGGGCTTGACATGTTAGTGCGAAGGTGTTGGTGTCGTCTCGAGTCGACAAGATGCGTCGAGATCTTCGGAGCGTGATCCAGTCGTTTCAGTATGATGATGTGGCAGAGGTTGCACAGGTGAGTCGAGTGGAAAAGGTGGCCAAGAACGGCCTACTGAGAGCTGCAAAGTCTTGTGATATCGCTGTAGAGAAGGGTGGTGAGGCTAGAGAGTCCAACTCCAGTGCGCATGGTGAGAAAATTGACAAGTTGAATGTGAAATCCAGAAAAAGTATAAAACGGTCTGGGAAAAGTAAGGTTCGCTCGACCAACTCCATTCAGAATTATGACTCTCTCTTGGACTTACAGCCTATGATCAGCTCCGACATCAGTCTTCTCTTCGTGGGGTTCAATCCAGGTGTAGAATCGTCTCGCCAGCAACATCACTATGCTCATCCCACCAACTTATTTTGGAAATTATTCAACGCACTGGATGTGTTGACAAAGGTGTTGGATTTTCGAAGAGAAAAACTGAATGGCGACCGGAGTATGGATGATGACGTTTTTCTCAATCTGATCTTTCAGAATGGAAAACTGAGTGCTACAGCTCAAAATGATAACCAATTGGTGTCATATGGAGTGGGATTCACGGACTTGGTGCTCCGTTGTACGAAAACAGCCCAGGAGCTTTCAAGGCAAGAGAAGCTCGACAACGTTCCTCGACTCTTTTCAGAGTTTGCCCAGTCGAACGCTAAATGGATCGTTGTGATAGGCAAGGGTATCTGGGAGTTCATTGTCAAGTACGTCAATCCCAGCTTCAAACTCACTAAGGAGACCTTCCAGTGGGGACTCCAGAAGGGTCTGTTGGTGAAAGAAATCCATAGACAATGTGGAACAGAGTTCGGAATCTACGTATTTCCAAATACTTCGGGCTTGGTGGCCCTGATGAAATACCAGGATAAGTTGGCACTATGGGAAGATTTGGCTGGCTCCATTAACTAATATATACAAGCGAAGTGCTGTGGCTACTTCCAAACCCTATCGAACATGCTATCGACCTCATTCTCAAACTTTTTTTCTGTTTCTTCGTTCATGCTTTCTCCATATTGTCCAAAATTGTTCACGAAGAGCATATCCACAAGAATACGTATTTGCTCGCATTGTGGCTTATTATAGCAAGATTCGTATCTTAGCTGTCGCAATGCCTTATTCTGGACATCCATACACTTGGTCGTTCTCCGGATTTCGTCTGTGCAATGATTGGAGCTCAAAAATGACCATCCTTGATAGCAATCCACCACTGCCTGTTGTATCTCTGCACAGTTAATGCCAGTCACTTTTTTAAGCAGCTCTTCTCTTTTGTAGGCATCGAAATCATGTGAGTACTCGTGGTGTTCCCTCGCTAGAATCCGATCCACAATGGAATCTTTAGCGCTATTCTCTCCAGCGGATGATTTGTGGGTTTGTGGGTTTGCTTTTTCGAAAAACGACTGAAGATCGCTCGGAAGCTCTTTCTTGAGCTCCTTGGTGTCTTTATCTCCAGTTCCAAAGGGCCACCACATGTTCTCTATTGGTAGAATAAATCGATGAAGTATTGATCGAAGTTCATAAGAGTTGGTGTACGGGTGTTAACTTGGAATATGTTGAAAGATTTCACGACAGTGGATATGACAAGAATTTAGACAATTCAACGATTTTATCGATGGAATGGTTTTTTATGTTTTGTAAACTCTTTGGTCGGGTTGACGAGCGTTTCTCTTTTGTTACGAAGCTTACACATCTTCTCTATATGGTTGGCAATGATACTTTTGTCTCTACATGGTTTCGAAGCTTATACAGGGTTTCGAAGCTTTAATTAAAACTAATTAAGTTCTCTCAAGAATACCTTCGAAGAGCCTTCCGATCTCCACATCAAGTTTGTTTAATAGCGCATCGGCTTCCAAATTTCCCAAGGACTTTTGATGGGTCAATTTGGCTCTCAACTGGTCAAACTTAGATACAATCTCGAATCTCAAGCGAGAGATTATAGGAACAAGCCGTACTACTTCCGTCAGACTCATTTTGGTGAGCGATAACCCCACATGGTAACCATCAATCAAGAAGCAAAGCCGAGTATCGAGAGACTTGAAGAAGTTAAAGAACTTGAAAAGTTCTGATTCAGCCTTCTGGCCAGGACCTTCAATTCCTAACAGATAATATGCCATCCAGTCCTCCAAGTCGCCAGTGATTTTGATGAAATATTCGTCCTGTCCGTAAAGCTTGTTCTTGGAGTTGATCAGGTACCATATAAGATCTAGTATTTTGGCCACGTCTTGCAACAATTGAGCAAGAGGGTATATTTCTGATGTTTCTGCTTGGTTCTTGATGAATCTTCGCTGTACTTGCAAGATTTCTCCATCGATATAATTGATGAATTTGCTCTGTTGAGATTCAGTCACCACTGGCTGGTCAGCGTGGTCACTAAACTGCTTTAGTAGAACCTCGTAGGCCAGATCAAACGGTAGCGTCCACAGGGCCACATCATAGTCAGTATCGCCATCTATGTCTTCATTTTCGTCTTTGTCATTATTATGATTGGATAGTTGTGTTTGCGGAGAAGGACCCGGCGTATCTTCATCTTCTTCGTCTAAATCCGGATTAAGTTCTAGGTCATTGGATTGGAACGGCTCGTTGGGAAGGGACACTTCCACGTCTGGAGCCACATGTATGGGGGTTTTAGGAGGGTCCATAGTAGTTTGGTTAGTCTGGGGAAATATCTGCAGGGAAGAAACAGTGGAATGGTTAGATGATGAGAAAATCAAAAATGGTGAGATCGTAGACGAAAGAGGAAATCACAAGTTTTTTTTAAAAAATAGACTAGGGTATTTGTTATTGGTAATGGCGATTCAGGAATTGAATGGAGGTGGCATTCATAATGGACTTAAAAGGTGACTGTAAGAATTGAAATCTGAGAATCTAAGTCAGAGAAAGTGAGACTTCCAGGCTTGCGGTTTGCGATAAAGAACATCATGAATTGATGCCATTCTTATCTTTTTTTATCCTCATCACGAATATTGATTCTGTTCAGCAGAGACAAACTGGGCCAAATTATGTGACCATGGCATGCTACTAAGTCTTCAAAAGCTATGAGCGGTCAAGATAGCCAAAAAAGGTGTTTCATCGTACATGAAAAAGGAAAGATAAGTCAAAGTAGCATGGACCTGTCAACTACAAGCCCTTAATTGGGATACGAAAACCGGAACAAATTATCTTGAATAGTTTGACCAATTTAAATAGCTTAAAGAGAAAGAATATAATGTCTAAATGTAAGTGCATTAAGAAGACTATATGTCTTGCTGTGATAAAACAATACCTAGTTCAATTGGCTTTTCAATCGCGAGTTGATTGGATTAAGAAAGCAAGCGAGAAGTCAGACCATCTTAAATTTACAAACCTAAGATTATCATGATTGGTAGAAATTGGTATATCATTTGATTTTGAACTGGTATTGTGAGCACAATGTCTGTCTGGTACACGGACAAGCTATCTAGATATTCTCTGATTTCTCAATCTCCGATGTGCTTACCAAATCGCTCATAAAATTTAGAGGGTTCTCATGAATATCTACATCAACATCAAGGCTCAAAGAGAGACTGGCATGGTGTCGTTGTGAAAAATGGGATACTCTGCCCATTTCCTCTTAGGTCGTGCTCGCGGTTCCATAATGACGTCAAGGAAATCTACACAACATGAACACGTTCGTGGACGAGAACAGCCAACGGCGTAACTGGATCAATTTTTGGATTTTTCGTCATGTTGATGATCAATTCAATCAACCAAGAAATAATTATGAAATAATCCTGAATACACTCCTCTTCCAAGACATTTACTCAGGAGACCACTCTATGAGCATACGCTTATAATAGAATGTTTACAGTTTTCTAGAATGCGGCCAAAGCTTCTCTCACTAGCCTTTCACAGTCATGCAATAAAGTCTTTCTTTGATCAAAAAAAGAAAGGAAAAAGAAACACATCAGATATACAGAAAAAATCAACGACATACTCTCAAATATCAATCAGAACCAGATTCGACTTCCAGAACTTTGACAGTTAAACCGCCGATGACGGTGACCTCTTTGACATTGGCAGCGCAGATGCAGAACACACCCAATCACCATAAGAAAAAAATCTCATCTTGCCCATCCCAACAATCATCAGAGCTAAAACGCACAACTTGAAGAGAAAAAAAAGTCCCAAAAACAAAAAACAACCTGCTAAACCTGCAAAATCCTCACTTTCCGTATTCCTAGAATCAATATCTAATCGATCAACCCCGTCAAAATGACATTATCCGTCCGCTATAACTGCATGACGCAACCCGCAACTGCGATATGTCCGAGATCCCACCCTTCTCCTCCGCGTACGGAGCCTGATAAGCAACGTGACTGGATTGATCTTGTGGTTCCTTTTCTGGACAACTTCTATTTACTTACTTTATATTCATTTTGCTTGTCAGATATTCAAGTTCTTTTATTTTTTCTTCCAGGCCCTCATCTTGATATTTTAACTCTTTCAAGTTCATTATGCCTGTCACACAAAGAAACTTGAAACCGGCTCCGGACTCGGAACCAGCCAAAAACCATAAGGTGCTCAAGCACTCGTTGAAGATCCACACTGCCGACTTCAAAAGTCTCCACCCAGTGGAAAAGACACATAAGGATGAGCATGTCGATACTCCTCGTCGCCGCCTCCGCACAAAACCAAAGACCCTCCCCAAATTCTCCCAGGCTTATACATATAGCGATGCGTACAGCCGCTTTTTCGTTGAAGACAGCGGGTATTTCCCGTCTGATAGAGTGCCTGAGTTGGCTAACACGTATTTGCGGGCCAACGCCAAGTTTGTAGGAGAGCAGCAGAGTGGGTCTGCCCGCTACGACATCAAGGTGGAGCTAAAGACCGTGGACTTGATGAGTCTGGTGGTGACGGGTTTTTTCCAAATCAGTGGGCTTACTGACGAGCATCCACTCATCACAACATGTTTCCGGGGCGAGATTATTAACAACCCGCTCCAGAGATCACAGGCTTATGGTGGGGGACAAATAGATGGATACATGCCGGGAACCCTTGGCTCCCACTATTCGTTCATCACAGAACATAGCAACTGGGGCTCGTTCCCCAAGAACGACATGGACCACTGGCGCAAGCTCACGGGCTCATCGCCCACCACTTCCGAAGACGAATTCTTGCTGCGTCTTCAAAGCATTCACTCGGGTCAACTGGACACCCAGTACGTGTACATGCGATGGAAGGAAGAGTTTTTGTTGCCAGACCTGAGAGTCAAACTGCTCAAGGGTGCTTCTTTCGAGGGCTTTTACTATATTGTGCTCAATATTGGCGCCGGTCCAAATGGCCCTTCTTCCGATACGTTTAGCTCCGACAGCATTCCCGGCACTATTAACGGGCTCTACTTCCATACTCTGAGCGACAAGTTCCAGTCGTTGTCCCTTCGGTATGTGGAAGACCGTGGTGAGTCACAAGCGTTTGAGTTTGCCTAGGCAGTTCATGTGTGCATCAATGCAGCTTTTTGGAGCACAATGTTCCTTCTTGGGGCACGTTGCTGCTTTTAGCATGTAGCAGACTAAGCGCTAGTCGTATACGGAGCGGGTTCTCTCTCGAGCTGGTAGAACTCACTCTGTCACTAACTCACTACTGTGCATGATTGATGATATCTTTTATTTCTATACTGTTGAAGTTTCTGGTCTATATATAGGGAAGGGTCTTAATTCACGGGCATCATTGACCGGCAATGCAGCGTAGTTGAATAGGGCACACCAAGGCTCATCCTCTACGCAGAGTAGTCTCTTTGGGCGTAGATCTTGGCAGTGTAGGGCTCCTCGAAAAGCAAAGCAATTTTGTACATGACAAAGACAAATGCCGTCACCAACAATCCAGTTGGCTTTCCGTACCACAATGCAGTACCCAAGAAGCACAAGGTGGATCCGTTGTACATGGGATTGTCGTTGACATTGAATGGGAAAGAAGTCACTCTTTCCTTCATCAAAATTCCAAAGTAATCTCCCAAGTAGGTACCTGTGACACCTAAAGCCCACATTGACGACAAAACAAGCACATTACCTACACCAAACGACAAAATTGCAAGTGACTTGACAATTTGAGACTCCACCATGGGCTCATAAGTTGGCTGTTGAAGCAATGCATCATGGTAGACATGATCTCTGTAGATTCCTAAGGAGAAAATGATAGCTGCCAAGATGTAACATCCTCTGTAAGCCCCACCAGCGATTTTGGTCAAGAAATGAGTTTTGTGCTCGAATCTGGCCACAATATTCCAGAAAATAGGGTTAAACAGAATCGACAAGAGAGCAAACTTGAGTTCTGGCGAAACATCAACGTAGTCAAAGTAATTGCTAAAGAGATGAGTCAATTGTTCCTGCTTCATGACGAATGCTGCCAATTTTTTATTTTTTCTTTTTGTCAAGGGTCTAAACTAAAGATCGCTAACTTTCGTATACACGAGATTCAACTGGTGATATATAGTCTGGGGTAAAATGCATGTGAAAATGCGCACCCAACAGTCTGACTATGAAAAATACTGGGGGAAATTCCTCAAAACCACCAAAAGTGTTTAACATCGGATTTTGAAATTCACCTTACCGAAATCTGGATGATTTCTTTTGATTCAACAAATTTCTACATGACCAAATCCCCATAATGCCACGCCACCTATTGTGAATGGTGCACGGGTGTTTACTCGAACTAAACTACAACTTTACGAGTAATCGTCTTTTGGTGTACGGGTCTTTTGCCCTTGAGATAAACCCACCCAAAAACCTACTCGGGTATTATGTCTACATCATGAGGCATAGAACGACTTTTATCCACTCTCGTGGCAAGGATAATGGCATTGAATCCCTCAATTCGACGTATGTGGAAGTTGTTCCGGGATCGACGCGTGAGGACAGACTTACATATGATGCACCTTCCTATTCACATATAAGTTCGCTTAGAATCCAAGTGATCAAGCCATTTCAGCGGACGCCGCAAACGGCGCCATTTTCTTATGACTACCAGATTGGTCTGCATATCTACATTGTTCCTAAGGCTGTACCGGAAGTCAATGAGCGCCAAAACTTCTATGCTCAAGTAAATAGCTTGTTAAAGGAAACCTTTGACATAGAACTTGAGGAGAAGGACTGGATTCTTTCGTTGAACTCTTTATATTATCACACAGATGAATACTTGAAGCCCCATGGGAATTTTGCAGGGAAATTGCCTGCTGAATGGGATGCTCTTGACTACTCTATCACTGAAGGCACAGCTGTGGTGAAGTCATTTCAAGCGCTTCTGAACGATTTGCAAGTTGATGCTGGTACCTCTGGAGAGTACAAGGAAGTTGGCGTCTTCGGCATTGAGCTTTTCACCACCCGTGACGACTTAGTTCTTTCAGGAGCCAGAGTTGTTTTTAACGATGATGATGGAGATACTCTGGAAGACGAAAATAAGTTTGTCCACAGAACTTTGTTTCATGTCAAGCCAAGACATCGCCAGATTTCTAGTGTCCCCATTGAGTACGTTCCCAACGGGCTCCATCCAATCATTTCCTTGAAAGAGTCTCCAAAAAGACCGGAGGACGATGATCTTCGATTGTGCAAGCTCTATTATTATGCTGCCCTCAACAAGAATGTTTTCTTTGATCGCTATCAGACCCCTGAAGCACTCACAACCCTCACAGTATTCGGCACCACGGACTTGGAACTTCCCGAGTATCTGGTGAGTGGCTGGGGAAATGAAATACTCATGGAGGTTGATCCTGATGCACAATTTCCCATTGATTTGACATTGCACACGCGTTACCAGTTGCCAAAAAACGACTCTGGGTATACCGACGTAATAATCGAGAAGCCTCTTCTTTTCTATGGATGTGAAACAGGCTCAGATTCGTATTTGTTGAAGAATTCGCCATTCGATAACAAAGCTGTCATCGGGGGTGGTTACGAAAAGTTTTTCACCGATGATACTGTATTCTACAGGGCACTGGAGCCTGGGGCAGTAACTATCACCGTACCTACTGCCCACGGCAGTGCCAACTGGGTAAATTTGGTCACCATGCTCTCAGTTTTGTTGGGAATATACATTATTGTATCCAAGGTGTTCGGAGTCAGACGGAATGTGGAAACTATCAAAAAGAACCAGTAACCGGCACTACTAGGTCGACAAAAATACAAATTATACTACCGGTATTCCTCTAATGTACTCCTTCGTGCTATTAACTGTACTACTCCCAATAAATTACTTTACAACTCGTCGTTGCCACTTCCTCCACCACCATTGCCCACAGGCACTACCCTGTACTGAACAAACAAAGTGCCGAATTCACCATCATCATTCAATAATGGCATTCCGTGCCCCTTTATCACGTCCACTTGTCCATCTATAACCACCTGACCCTTGCCACGCTTGATAGTTACGGTATCTTCATCAAACAACGGAATCTCTCTGATCCAGTCTCCCTCAAACGCCTCCCGGGCACTCAACACCTCTGTGCGGTACAAGTTGTCGCCTATTCTTCTGTAACCCCAGTTATTCAGAGAATCTTCCAAGAACACCACGTTCAAGTTACCGGCATCCCACTCAGGGTTCTGGTCTCCCTCTCCTTCAAGAACATGCACATGGTTTCTCTCTGTTCCGGCAGGGATGTAGATGTCGTAATGTCTAACCATCCTCTCGGTTCCCCCGCCTCCACAGGTCTTACACATATTGGCGATAGTGGAGCCTTTTCCTCCACATGCATCACAATGTGTTTGGAATTGTTGCACCATAGGGCCCATTTGTCTTCTCACAGTAATCACACCTCTTCCTCCACATTTGGTACACGTGTGTCTCTTACCGTCGGCGCTTCCACTACCTGTACATTTGGTACAGATATTGTTCATTTCCACATCGAAACCAAAGTCTCTTCCTCGGAAGAAATCCTTCAAGGACAACCGCAATGAAACTTGTGTGTCTGCGCCTCTACGTCTTCGAGGCTGACCACCTCCAGCGCCACCTTGAAAGAACTGGTTGAACATGTCACCAAAGTCGAAACCACCTTGTCCTCCTCCTTGGCCATCTGGATTTCCAAACTGGTCATAGTTCTTTTTCTTCTGCGGATCGTTCAATATTTCATATGCTTCTCCGATCTCAATAAACTTATCGTGGGCATCAGCAGCCAGATTCTTGTCCGGATGATATTGTTTGGACAATCTTCTATATGCTGACTTAATGGTTTTCTCGTCGGCATCTTTGCCAATACCTAGAACCTTGTATGGGTCTATAGCAGCTACAAGGCCACAGAGTATGTAGAAGACTGCGAAGAACCTCATTGTAGTAATTGATAGAGGGCTGAGAGGTTGGATTGCAAAATGAAAAACCTCCACGTATCTCTTGGTGCACGTGACCTTAGTAGATTTTCGCATCTACTATCTAACTTAGTAATTCAACAATTCAATCTCACATGTGCTTTATCTTGAATGTGGACGTTAAAAATTGAAGTCTTGTTATGTTTATGTTTGAATTTGAAAATTCCTTCTCGGCTCCAATTCTAACATCAAACTATGTTGATGAAAGTGTTCACATTTGGTGAATTGAACGGGTTTGGTATACAGTGCAGGCACTGATTGGATATAGTGCCTTCATTCATACTACAAAAAAGAGTTTGGGATGACCAAAAAACCCTTATACTTGGCGGAAAGCATCTATTTTCTCCTTCGTTGGCTTAATCTATGGATCGCTGGAGAACTGAATTATGAGTGTTCAAATGTTGCAATCCTATATAGATCGCCCTAGGTAAATCCATTGTGGCCCTTGTCCAGTGAATGATATCTACAATTTCAACCAGCCAGAGTGGTAATATATCATCCAGAAACATTATGGGACCTATATCATGCACGGCATTGTGACCACTTCGTATGGTTATTGCTCAAGCCGTTGCATTGCGAGACTCCAGATAATTACATCAAGATCCTTTGTTCGATGTCGAAGGTAACCAAATTAACATTATGATCTGATATCAAGGTTCACACTAAGAACAACGGTGGATTCAAGTTACGATAATGGACTACTTATGGCCGACCGCCTTGGCAATGGAAAAGTTTCCTGATTGCAAGTTCTGTGTCTGGCAATATGTGCAAAATGTTGATTCACACCTATTTAATTAAAGTCAAAGGATATCAACAGTAAAGAACCACTGCAAATCCAGAAAAATTTTGAAAAATAATATTAATTTCTGCTCTTAGTAAACACAACACCATTAACCATCAATTAATTGGTTTCGTGGTCTAGTTGGTTATGGCATCTGCTTAACACGCAGAACGTCCCCAGTTCGATCCTGGGCGAAATCAGTTATTTTTTGATTTTATTCAGTATGTTTTCACGTGAGATTAGTCACGTTCACTTTATTTCAATTTAACTAAGACTATAATCATTCGATGACTCAAGGAAAATGCACGAGGTCATCTCTCTATCATGTTCTCAGAGATCTGGTCATCTCCTAACTCATCTATATAACGAGCAGGAGTCACATATTCCGTATTCAAAAGATGTGAAACTTTCCCATTCAAATGATGTGTTTCTATGGCCAATAAGAGCTGGAGGCAAGAATAACTACTATCCCAGAAGTATAAATTTCGAATATTCTGGAGGCTTCGGGTTTTTGAGTAGATACGAATACCATGAACCAAAAGTGGATCTTTCCAAATTGGAGGGTGTGCATCTTTCATCAAAGAGTAGGGTAGAAAAGAACGAGTTCCAACAGAATTTAGACAATGGTACTCCCACCGATAACAGTTTGCTTAATGTCAATAATACCAAGTATTGGACTGATTACAATAAGTTGATTTATAGGCCTCAGTCTCTTGTGGAATTGGAAAACTTTGATTATCCAGAAGGAAAGCATAAGCACTTTCAAAAATTGACATTTCAGAACTATCAATATGGAGAGCAAGAGTTCAAGCTCCTCTTTGATGTTTGTGATGATGCATTCCGTAAGAACCTTGAGGGCCTGGATAATATCCAAGGAATTAATTTTTTTAGTGAAGTGGACAATGCTTGGGGAGGATTCACTAATGAGATGATTGTGCTGTTGAAAGATGAGTACTTCAATAATGGAGTTAACAGCAAATACAATTTATGGTGTTATGGGCTTCTATCACCAAAGGAAAACCCATTGACGAGAATAAAGTCTATTATTGAGCTTTCAAAGAGTAGCACTTTATTCATTCCTCTCAGACCTGTTGACCACACCTCTTTCCTCAACGAAAACTTCGACAAGACCAGCCTCTGGCACCAAGGAGCAGCTCAGTCTTTATTTGTCGATTCTATATGGGGGCTCAATAGCCAGCTTGAGAATCTGGTCAGGATGGCCGAAATAGAAGCCAACATACTCCAAGGATTCAGCCAACGTAATATCGTTAACGAAATTTCGCTTACAGAAGATACACGGAACAAATTGGACAAATCAGCAGCAAACTTTGGCATTGTCAGCGACGTTAATATCATGGATATGTATCTCAGCGTGGATGCCAGTGCTAGCGCAAAAGGAACAGACGCTGAAAAGTCGGACCAATCTCTTAGCCTTGGATTTTCGACTCCAAGAATCTCTAAGAAAATTGGTAAAAGTACCATTATATCGAAATCTCATTTTGAGAGCGAAGATGACGTTTATGTCAATAGAACTATGGACCATATCACTGAACTCGACACGTTCCCTTCTATTATTGATAGAGAGTATCAGGTCGAGTTTGGACAGAGTGCATCTCTCAAAGAATCTCTCAAAGAGTACCGAAAAATCATCCAAAGGGTTCGACTTCCAGCTCATTTTGAAATTATCGGGGAAAAGTCTGAGTTGATAGAGGACATTTCTACACTCATCGAAGAGTACACCACGGGATACGAAGATGAGTCCGACTGGGATGACGACTAATCGACATTGCAATCAATTCTGGTTGCCAGTAAGTGATCAGAAATCGGTTTGTTAGAATAAAAGACGTATCAAACGATTCATAACTATTCACAAATCTAAGAAATGGTCTTCTCGACCAAGAAGATACCGTAGTCGTCCTTCAAGGTCTTCATGATTGGATCGTTGATCTTAGAAGACATTGGAGCCAACAAACCTCTCTGGGACAAAGTACCATCCAAGATCTGTTGAGTAGCGACAGCACATGGAACACCAACCAACTTGGCCATAGAAGAGTAGCCATTAACATCACCGTAGTCAACCAAGGTCGAGGTTCTGGTCTCTGTAGTACCGTCAGCCCACTCAATGCCGAACTTGTGCTGCAAGCAGACCAAGTCTCTCTCACCCTCCTCATACTGCATCAATTCCTCCAAAGTAGCACACAAGGTGTCCAATGGGTTGCCCTTAGGGGTGGTGGTCTTGTCGGAGAACAAACCCAACCACTTCAAACCAGCAATGATTCTAGTCTTATCAGCCTCGTCCTTGAAAGTGGCCAGCTCGGAGATCTTGGCCACAAGGTCCTTCTCGGAGCTGGAAGTAGCACCAATCAACTGAGCGAAGGCCTCCTTCCATGGAAGAGCGGTCTTGAAGGCTGGGTGCTCGGCCTCCTTCAAGAAACCCAAGTCAACGAACACCTTAATGAATTCAGGGAAACCCTGGAATCTCAAGGTACCTCTGATGACTGTCTCAGCTTCTGGGATATTGTACAATTCCTTGTAGGTGGTGGAGTCTCTGTTAGGGTAAGCCACGAAAGCAAAACCTGGGTAGATGAAGTATGGTTGAGCAGTAGCCATCAAGTCTTCAGACTTAACGTTCTCAACATTACCATCTTTCCAGTAGGAAGCAGAGTTGGTCAATGCCAACAAGACACCTCTAGAGGACCACGAGAATTTGTAACCCAAAGGATTGTCGGAGTCCTCTGGAGATGGCAATCCACCACAGTAAGACAAGAAAGACTTGATCTTTCCACCAGCTTGGTGCACCTCCTCAATGGTCTTGACGGCATACAAATGGTCAATACCTGGGTCCAAACCAATCTCGTTCATGACGGTAATGCCAGCATCCTCAATTTGCTGCTCCAACTCCTTCAACTTAGGGTTGATGTAAGAAGTAGTGACAACATGCTTCTTATTCTTAATAGCAGCCTTAACCACAAGAACATGGTAAATGTAAGGAATCAATGAGATTACCAAGTCATATTGAGCAACAGCCTCGTCAAGAGCCTTCTCATCGGTAACATCAAGAGAAATGGCCTTTGCAACATCACCAGCCAATTCCTGAGCTTTAGACAAGGTTCTGCAAGCAACAGTAACCTCGACGTTTGGAGTCTTGGAGAGAATGTCCACGGTTGGCTTGGCAACGAAACCAGAGCCCAACAAGAGTACTTTTTGAACCATTTTTAGTTTAGTGAAAAGAAAAATAGGTAATACACTGTAGATAGGCGACAGAGGTGGAAATTCTCCGACACAAATGTACATCGGAACTAACCATGGAGGAATCCGTACATCAATTCCGGGGATTAGATGCGAATGAGTCACAACTGATAGTGCCATGTGCTATATACAAGCGATAAAGAGATCAATATCTATGAAAGATCAATTTTGCCATTTAACATGGTGAAATTAATATTTTTGATGCTGACATGCATTTTTAGAGTATGATTTCCTATTTTTTTTATAGAATTGTGGTTTTTTGTACGATATTGGATTTTATTCGTAGTTATGTTTGTAGTTTATGGTGGTTTTGGTTGTCAGATTCAGATAAAGAGTCAATGCATTCTCTTAATAACAGAGAGAAACAAACAAGTGCAAATCTGATAATTTTTTTTCTATTTAAATGATCGAATTGAGCAATGTAAACTATTAACCACACAATAGGAGAATTGCCGTAGATACCAAGTATTTCTTCAACTTTTTTTGTAATTGCCTTATTCAAACTCGATTTCTAAAGAAAGAACACCATTTCTTTTGACTAATTCTACTATGGAATCTTCACTGATTCTTTTACTATAGACGAAACCTTCTTACTATTCTACTCTTTATGAGATACCTGAATTATTTATTCCTCAAGACGTGAATGTTAAAAATCTGATATCACTTAATACTATGCGTAATACAAGAAGTTGCTGGCATTGAAATAGTTAAGTAGTTGGAGGACACCTCAGACCATTCTTTGATCCGGGAGAGGACTGGTATTCTTCAAGTTCTGCAAACCACAACGGGTTACAGAAAATTGCCAAACTCATCAGTTGTCTCCCCTTCTCTTCAACCACAATCCAAATACATAATCTATTGTTCGAGAATCCTTCACGATCCTCCTGAAATAACAGCAATCGCATCTCCCGATCACACCAAATATACCTTACTGAGAACAGACTCATTTCTTAGGCTCTCATCTACAACCCCTGCCTCTTCTACTACATCTTATCCAGGTCCCCTTTCGATACAGACTATATACTACCCCAATCTCCTCTATTAATGCTAGGTGGTCTTCCAAATGCTTGCCATATAATGTTTGACAAAAGCAATCGGGTCGCTCACCTTGTTGTCCTTAGGAATTTCGAGATCGGATGCAAAAGACTTAATTGGCAAAACCAAGATATCACTCACCAACTTTGGAACATCCAACGCATGGAACTCTCTCCACGACACTGACTGGTATATCGATGACTTCACGTAGTCATTGAGGTAACCCATGACCACATCCGTCCAGATACCTGCACCAGTCCATCTAGAAATGTCCAATTGTCTCTGATTTGGGGAAGTGGACAAACCAAGACGCTCACCATCCTTCAACTCCAGCTTTCTTCTGAGTGTATTGTCGGTGATTTGTGCAATGATCTCTCTCAAGATTGGATGTCCAGGCTTACTCTGGATTACGAACTGTCCAAACTCCAACCGGCGATGATTTTCCTGTTTCCAGTTGGGCGAGCTAGAATCCGTGCCCACGCTGATGATCAAACCGAGTTCTGTAGGCGAAACATTCTCCGGAATCCAGTTGGGCACAGGCTGTAATGGGTAGGTGTCGACGTCTGCATAGACACCGCCTCTAGCAAACAAGATCAAGTATCTGAAGAAGTCCATCTTGAGAATGAGTTCAGGCAAGCTCTCGTATGCTTCAAGAACCTCAGGAACATACGAATACAAGTGTCTGATGACCGTATAACTGGTGTCGTCATTGAACAACTCATGAACAAACCCAGGGTTCTTGAACGCCCACTGAGCTTGTCCCTCCTTGTAAGCCTCGTCGAATCTGTCATCATTCAAACCATGTTTCCATGACTGCCAAATGTACGCGGGGAACTTGCACTTGGGGTCGTAGGGAGTCATATACACCAACTTGTCTCTAATAGACATTTCCTTAGGAGGAACTTTTAACAGACGCACCTGCTCGAGCAAGATCTCATTTTGTCTCTCCAAGTTGGCAAGACGTTCCTCCTGCTTTGCGTAAAACAGCAGCTGCATTTTTTCCAACTTCTTCAAGAACTCCTCTTGTTTCTTGTCGTTTTCGTTATACATCATCGAAAAGATTCCTGACTTATCCAAATCCAACGCTGTGGCGGACTTCAACGTCACAAAGCGGGTAATGACCACGAGAAGGGCGACCACAATGAATGTGATTAGAAGGGGGCGTCTTCGCCCACTTATGGACCCCTGTTTCATGAAGATGTGATAGACGAGTGGTTTCAATAAAGTTTGACCGAAAAACCGCGCGCCCTAGATCTACAGGAGTACCACGACTAGGTGAAAATGTTAAGACGAGGTTGTCGAACTTGACATAATCACAAATGATGGAAATTCCAATTTTTTTTTTTGCATGTGTAATTTATACGTGTCGATCTATTTCATTATCCTCTCTTGGTGGGCCTGGAGTCTTCGATAAGTCATCATCATTTTGACGTCACTTGGGATGGATGACTTACATGCACACCAAAGGCTAAAAACACGATCCAGAGGTAATACAATTTCACGAATACCAATAGAGAGTATGATCGAAAGAGACAACAATGATGGTCTAGTGGATAGAGAACTTGTTGGAACAGAGATTGAATTTTTAATAAGTACATGCCGCCATTCTTCAGTATGTGTTGCTAGCAAATGGAGATCTGATAATTCAACGAGATCTCAAAATTTGTTTCCGGACCGAAAACTCAAATATGAATAATTAGACAACAGTTCTTTTAATCATTTGGATCCATGCTGCGTTCGTTTTGCTAAAATGAAGTCCAACTTGGATTGGTAACCCAGCTCATCCTAGTATACATATAATGTGCAGTTTCCCCAATTCAGTTTCCTACTCCATCTTCTTCATGACTCAACTTTATGGAGGCGCTATAACCGCCGATTTGCCTCAGGGAGCCATTGATGTCTCTGAATTCCGTCAGATCCCAGACACTCAGGAGGTTTTCCTATTGGAGAAACCAAATGGTTTAGATCAATCCATCATATTTGACTTGCTCGAGAGAGTCAATGCCAGCAGTTTGCCTGAGGTGATCGCAGTTCATTTGGACGATATTCTCGAGGGCCCAGCTACGAATATCGCTCCATTGGAGTCAATGGAGCATCCTGTTTTGCGCTGTGAAATGCACACTTTTCTTGTGAAGCCACTACCTTCCAAGCAAGAGACCGAACATGTCAAATTGTTTATGTTTTTGTTTTTGATCAGACTTGAAAAAGTTGCCACTGACTTCTTAGTGACCATGAATGTACCATTGGAGACCAATGGAGAGGTCACTCAAGAGTTATTTCAGAACGAGGTATCGTCTGTGATGAATCAAGACCAATCGATAATCAGCGAATGCTACAAACAAGTCAAGGAGTCGGCAATTTCACTTGATGTGAAAGATTGGAAATTATTTGGATAAGTATACTAAACTGATATGTTGACTTTCGTATTTATATACGTGAAACGACTATGATGACCTGCAAAATAGTAAAGTATAAATTCGACCACGCTCTCAATCATTGGCGTTCCATCCTTGTGACGTTGGAGTTTGACAAAAATTTTGAAGGAAACTTAAAACTGCAAGATAACAATAGGGCCAAACTGAATGGCATGGTACTTCCAATTAGGTAGTGGTACACAATTCTGCTAATTGACATCACCCAGGAGGGAAATATGGCAATTGCCCAATAACAGATGAGAAACAACGAGGATAATACAACTAAATTAAATATGATCGTCTCTCCAGTTGTCATGGTTCCGATTGGAGTGGTGTAGATGTAGAAATAGTAGAGTTTAGTGAATGTTGATCTTTGCTTAGCCATGGTGTGATCGAGAAGGATAGCCACAGACAGTAATTCAGGTATTTGTACCATTATATACGGCTGCGTTGTTAATTACCGAGCAACCGGTGACCTCCCGAGCATGATTTCAGTAATGTGCTCTACTGAACGGCATTACCGGGTGAAAAGGTTGCTTCAAAAGCAAGAAGTATATTTCGGAAAAGCGTCTCACTTTCGTTTTGCGCTGAAAGAGATAATTATATTGAACCGATTGCCATCTGTTGAAACTCTGTCATTCTTGGTCTGGATATGTTCGACTGAATTGGACTGAAATCTCAAATGGGTGCAAAACTGTCGGACCCTTCGGAAGTGAGTAATTTATGATTTTATAGTCTACGTAGGTACGAGATTGCAGCAGGCACTGTACAGTGAAGAAGCGATTGTCTCACATACACTTATATCCACGGAGAAATGTTATACCTCCACTTTCGGCATGTCTTGTTTCCTGCGAGCAACAAAGAGGTTGGCTGCTTGTGGATCGAGTGTTTTAAATTATGGGACACAAATTTGATAATGACATAAGAGCTGCAGGATGGATTACAAAAGGTTTGAGGACCGAATTCAAGCGTTTGTGGCCAAATTTGAGTCATGTCACACACTGGCCAGAATCACAAGGTTATCAACAGCAATTCCAGATATTTTAACCTCACCATGTATAATCCTCTTGTAATTGATATGAAATTATAGCCTTCTCTTTTATCCAGCCCTGCATTGATATCAAACACCTTCCTATGAGTAGAGTCGCAGACTGTCGTGGAGTACGAGAAGATAATCAAACAAAGGATCTCAGACTTTTGGAAACATGCTAAAAGTCGCTAAGACTTCGCTCTTCGATCTATTCACAACGAATCAGAACCGTAACTGAAAGTTTCGGTCAGTCAAATGATTATCTGGCCAACTATTAACTTTGTTCCGGAGCAACAGTTATAGCGGCCGCTATAATTGCAACAACATTCTAGTTACACATTTCCAGAAAACACCCCTTAATGAAAATCCTTATTAAGTAAATAAGTTTAGAAGATATCAAAGACGCCTATGATACTATTGATTAGTCCATATCCAAAATTAATCTCTAGCTTAAGATTACATGTAACAATAAAATCACGTGACTGAGTATGTCAAAAGACTATTCTTAACTATCCATACTTGATACAATACGGAACGATTTAGATACATCTCCATCAATATTCTAACCCAATTACTATATTAGATTCTAACGATAATAGAGAATGTATAGTATTTTTTGCAAGGTTCCAAGTACGAAAGCCACCCGACCATTTCCGAGGGTACCCTCGGAAGTTCACGCTCACTTGAATCTCAAACGTTACAACAACATTTAAATCACTAATGTCGTTGGAAAAGAAAATCATCAACTTCCTTAAGGGCCCCAAAAAGGGTGAAACCTACGAGTTGAAGAGTGGATTGGTCTCCCAGTACAAATTTGAGCGGAAAGATGCAATCCAGAGAGTGATTCAGGCCATGACCGTGGGCAAAGACGTCTCGGCATTATTCCCAGATGTCTTGAAGAACATCGCCACCTACGACTTGGAGCAGAAGAAGTTGGTGTACTTGTACTTGATGAACTACGCCAAGCTGCACCCTGAGTTGTGTATTTTGGCGGTGAACACTTTCGTTCAAGATACAGAAGATCCCAATCCATTGGTGAGAGCATTAGCAATCAGAACCATGGGATGTATTCGTGTCGACAAAATGGTGGATTATATGGAAATCCCACTCAGACGCACATTGCTGGACGACAATCCGTACGTGAGAAAGACGGCTGCTATCTGTGTGGCCAAGTTGTTTGACTTGAATCCAGAAATGTGTATTGAGTTTGGATTTTTGGACGAGGTTAAGAAATTGATCACCGACTCCAACCCGATGGTGGTCGCTAATGCATTGAATGCATTATTTGAGATCAGAGACATGAACAGGGATCCCAGCTTGGAGGTTTTAGTCGTGGATAAGGAAATGGTGAAGGTGTTTTTGGCGTGCTTGAACGAATGTACCGAATGGGGCAGAATCACCATCTTGACTTGTTTGGCTGACTACACCGCCGCAGACACTGATGAGACGTTGCACATTATCGAGAGATGCATTCCACAACTACAGCACGTGAACCCTTCGGTGGTTTTGCTGTCCATCAAGGTGGTGATTCACCACTTGGACGGTTTGGCCAACCAGGCGCAGCGTACTACTTTTTTGAAAAAGTTGTCTGCCCCAATGGTTTCGCTTGTCTCTTCTTCGATCCCAGAGGCCCAATATGTTGGCTTAAAGAATATCAGAATCATTTTGGAAAAGTATCCTCAAGTTTTGCTGAAGGAGCTTCGTGTTTTCTTCATTAAGTACTCAGATCCATTGTACTTGAAGCTTGAAAAGCTCGAGATTGTCATTCGGTTGGCCTCAGAGGCAAATAGCGCCTTGCTTTTGGGTGAGTTGAAAGAGTATGCCATGGAGGTGGAACCTATGCTTGTCACTAAGTCTATTAATGCTATTGGTGCTGTAGCTATCAAGTTGGCGTCTTCAGTCATTCATGCTGTGAACCTTTTAATCTCGCTTATTGACCAGAGAGGCGGTGATTTGGTTATTAATGAGTGTGTTAGTGTATTGACTCAGATTCTCAGAAGATACCCCGGAAAGAATGACTTGATCACTCTTATTGTGCCTGTCATCTCCAACCAAATCGATGAACTCACAGAAACTAATGCCTTGTCGGGATACGTATTTTTGTTGGGTGAGTATCCAAAGTACTTTTCTCTGTTGAAAGATAAGTTGCAGGTCCTTGTTGAGAACTTCCTTGACTACGACTCCTTGTTGCAACTTAATATTTTAACTGCAGTGGTGAAGATCAATTTAGCTTTGCCAAACGCAGGCTGTTCTCTGTTCTTACAGACCGTATTGGAGAAGGCAACGGTAGAATGCGAAAATGCTGATGTCAGAGACAAGGCGTACATCTACTGGCGTTTGTTATCTTCATCATCCACGGAGGCACAACAGAGCATTATTGCTTCACACCTCCCTCCTATCAAAACTATAATTTCTTCGTTCAATCCTGTTCTTTTGGATGCGTTGATCAACGAGTTGGCCACTTTGTCGTCTGTTTACCACAAGCCGGCCTCTACGTTCATTGATCCTGATGCCTACTCACACATTGAAGCAAGGACCTCATCAAGAAGAGCATCTACCAAATCCAATCTTAAGGATTTGACCAATTTGGCAAAGCAGGAGATAATCAACAATTCTCGTAACGAGAACCTTCTCAACTTTGATGACGATGATGAACAAGTTGATCTCACCAAGTCCTCTGGTTCGGCTTCCATTTTGGATGAGTTAAACGATCTCTTCTCAGTGCAGCCTGTGCCCATTGAGCAGAGCCAGCAAGGACCAGCCGTGCAATCTTCTACAAATGATATCTTGAGTTTATTTGACAGCGCTTCAACACTGGCGCCCAATGTGAACCAAATGTCGAGTGAATTTTCCAATATGAATGTTGGCCAGAAAAACAAGAGCTCACAAACAAGTACCAACATCAATGACGATCTTCTAGACCTATTCTAAGTGTCAACCAGCATATATTTAACACGAATGATTTTAATTTCTGTTATTTGATTTTATTTATATCCGTATATTATTTTTTCTGCTCTTCCATAAGCTCGCGGAGAAGCTGTAGCTTCTTCATCTGCTCTTCGTGTTCACCACTTTCTGATATATCATTCCTCCTTTCCTGAAGGTGAGCTATCTCCCCATTCAGTACCAATCCTAAAATTTTTTCTTTAACTTCAGCAGTTACTTTGTCAATTTCCAGAATTTCAGCTCTTTTGCTCTCAATCTGTTTCTTCAAGAGCATAATCAAACTCTCTCTCGTTTGATGCGGTCTGTATGTATTTAGCAAGTGATTGATGTTTATCAATATGAGTTTCAAGTCTTCAACTTTTACGTAGAATTTTGCTGGTTCCACAGACATAAGACCCACAAGTTCAAGGAAATTTAACAAGAGGGAATCTAGTAGTTTGTGAAGCTCGTCAATCTTTTGCTTGGAGGTGATAGTTTCATCGTGGTCGTTGTATAGTTGACGCCATCCCAGTTCTTTGAGTGAAGGCAATTTGTTCTCTAACGCCCAAATACTTCCATATCCTCTGTATTGATCGCCCAGCGGCACTTCAGGCGGAACTTGGAGGCTCAATTCTCCTTTTGGCAACCCTTCAGATTCTGTTTTCTTCCATTCCTCAAATTTAGTCACATTATCGTCTGTGAAATACTTGAAGTATGGTGGAGGCGGAGGGTAGAGCGAAGATATGAGATCGTCGGCCATTGTGACGAAGATGGGTGTGTTTCATAGATTGATTCAGTTGGTTTAACGAAACAAGTCAAGACCCGTACACCACCACAACCGTTAGCTATATATTAGTGACTACGGTACCATATAGAAAATGGGCTAAAGAACTTTTGGTCCGTCGAAGTTCATTGGGGGTAATTGATTAAAGTATGCGATTTTTTTTCTTCCCTCGGAATCAGAGCGATTGGACAGTTTTGTATTAACATTCCGCTCAAACACTAGAAGTGAGTGTTGATTGGTGTGGCAACCTGAAAAGACGAAAAGAGGCGAAATATGTGTTTTAAAACAAACCAATTAACCAAATGCAAAATCTTCCAATTAACTAAAGGCCATCTCCTTTTTCACCTTAACTACCACAGTCCATGAGTCAAAATGTAAACGTATGTCGCTTATCTGCACTCTTACAGTACATATTACTAACATTCTCAACAGCATCTTCAACTCCCCACCAAAATGAATGAAGATGATCGCATAGACATCGACAGCCGGCCCGGTGAACAACCTGAAGAGACCGAAAGTAAAAGAAAGCAGAGGTTTGAGGTGAAGAAATGGACCGCTGTGGCGTTCTGGTCGTGGGATATAGTGGTGGAAACATGCGCTATTTGTCGTAACCATTTGATGGAGCCATGTATTGAATGCCAGCCAAACAACATCAACAAAACATCAGAGGAGTGTATTGCCGCATGGGGAGTGTGCAATCACGCCTTCCACAAGCATTGTATCGAGAGATGGTTGAAGTCTAGACGGGTTTGTCCATTGGACAACAAAGAATGGACATTCCAGAAGTTTGGCACATGAGTTGAAATGGTGGTTCTGGGATCGCATTATGTGGTTGCGATACTGAGTTAGGAATTGGGTACTTTTTAATGCTATGTCCATGTTAAATATCATTGTAGAATCACTACTTATCTTTGTGCTTGTTCACACAAGCGACCCTTTGATCCCATTAATACGAGGTCGTATCTTTAAGGTTCAATTGGCTAAGATAAATGGTAGACTAATGCTATAATAATGTTTTATTCTATCGTTCTTGTGAGTTCAAGAGAAGACAAGATTAGAGACAATCTCATTCTTGCTCTCCATATCTCCAGGATCTGGCAAACGTTCCCACAATTGCCAACTGCGTACAATGAGGCTTGAGCAAGTTAATGCTTGCATGCATGGCTTCATTCTTAGCGTTCCCGGCTGCTTCCAAGTAGAAAATGTACTGCCAGCGAGTCCTACCTGAAGGTCTGGATGAAATAGAGGTGAGGTTCACATTGTTCTTCTGGAATGCTCCAAGAGCCAGACAAAGGGCTCCTGGGTCGTCAGCGTTCAATACAAACATGAGAAGGGTAATGTCATTGATTTCTTCAGAATCCAGATTCCTATCTGGACTTGAATCGATTGGAGTTCCTAGATTGGGCTTTTCTCCATCTTCCCCATGTTCAATTTCTTTATCTGAGTAGCCCAATACCAAAAATCTTGTAGTGTTTCCCTTAAAATCCTCAATGGCCGCAGCCTTAATAGGAACACCATAGAGATGTGCACTAGTTTGGGAGCTGATGCATGCCGAGGTGTTGGTGTCGTCACTTTTCACAAACTCAGCTGCTTGAGCTGTAGATGAAGTGTCGATCTTGGAATATTTACCTGGCAAGACGTCCAGGCTAAGAAACTTTGTTACCTGTCCCCAAACTTGTGGATGTGAATATAGGTTGGTGACTTTGCTAAGATCTTCGGCATTTGAAAGAAGGTAATGGTGAATAGCCACGAATTGTTCCGCAACGACACGAAATTGAGCAGGCTCTCTTCCTTCCTTGGGCATGAGCCAATCTCTAAGTAAATCGTAAGTAAACACCACTTGTCCGTTTGTTGAGTTCTCGAAGGGAACAACAGCGAAGTCGACACTTCTGGAGTGAAGTTGTTCAAAACATGCTCCTATTGATGCTTGTGGTTGTATTTCCACATCAGTTTCGTTAACACCAAATTGTTGAATCACAGCCTGAATGTTAGTTTCTGTTGATTGATAATTCGGGAAAATGAAAGTTGCAATGCACACGTCGGCGCAAAAAACAGCGAAAAATACATACCTGATGGGTATACGTCCCTAGAGGACCTAGAAATGCAACTTTTGGGGGCATTTTAGAGTGATTAGTAGGTATAGTTCTAACTCCAAAGAGGTGTGGAAATCATTTAGTATACAGGAGTCAACCAGAGCTGGGGAAGGAGAAGAATATGACTGGAAATATGGGCGAAACCGGCTCAGTATTAGACAACGATCAAATCTCCGGCAAATTTCATACCGCTGATTTCAAAATTAGGCCTATGTTATGCTAGTTATATTCGTACTGGTCGCTCGCTTGACCTCATGTGAAGAAGCACCAACCTCTTAACATCAGGACATTAAAACGACACGGGCTAAAAACTCAGATTGTCACACAAACCAGAAGGTCAAAGCCACAGATGCTACAACCACTGGTTTTACGCAAAAATGCTAGCGACAATCCGAGTCTCATTCCTACAGTAGATCGTTGGTGGCTCTATATTCTGGTGAGCTCAATAACAAATCCACATGAGACAGGGTAAAGCAATCAACCGTATTGAAACTATAAATCCCTGAAATGAACTTTTTAGAAAATGTATTAAGGTTTTGATAAAAAACCAACCGCTTAAGCATCCTCAATCAAACCACGCTCGGAAACGTAGATACCATCCAAGAACTTACGGATATCCTTGTTTCTGACTCTGCAGATCTGCTGGACGTCAGCACAGTTCTGGGAAACAGCCTCCAAAGAGTTACCAGAGACAACCAACTCATCCTTCTGAGTCTTGGAGTTCTCAACGTCAACACCGTCAAAGACCTTGACGTGTCTAACTCTCTTCTCACCCAAGAAGTTTCTGATCTCAATGAACTTCTGGCCGTCAATCTCAACAACATTGACGTTGATTGGGAAATGCGCATAGACGTATCTCATCTTGTACTTGTAACCCTTGGTGACACCAGTGATCAAGTTAGCGATCAAGGACTTAACAGTTCTCAAAGCAGCAACGTGCTTTCTGTCACCGTTGTGGACGGTAATCTTGATAGCCTTGTCAGAAACCTTCTGGAAGGTAACGTCAATGTGCTTCAAGTCCTTGGTCAACTCACCTCTTGGGCCGGTAACCTTGACGGTTCTAGCCTTGATGTCGACGGTAACGCCCTCTGGGATCTCCAAGATTTGATCGGTCTGGATGTACTTCATTGTGTTGGTGGTGAAAAAAAAAACTTTATGGGAAGGTTTGAGAATATATAGAGAAAAAGTTTGCGAGCAGAGAGAAAGCGCGTGTGCAGGACGAACGATGGGAAGCTGGAAATTTTTACTGGCACTTGGGCACGTGATTAAGTGACTGTTTTTTCAGATACAGTAGTTTTCCGCTAAGATAAACAGTTAAGGATGAATAACTAATTAAGGAAGTTTTGCAGATGACAGAATTTGAAATGGAAGTAAATCCGTAATTTAGGTAGGAAATGAAAGTGAGGTTTAATCATCAATGGACGAATTCTAATAATTTTATATGGCAGCCAACATCAAATTCCTTGTTATGTAAAGTAGTGAAGGGTCATCACAAATGTGGGTTTGTTGGAGTGTTAATCTGGAATTGTTCTCATTAACAGTACCCCAGGTAGCGTATAAGTGAGTGTTTTTTCTAAACCAAGTTTAAGAGTTTGAGGTAACCTCACAGGCTCGAGATTACGTCACTAAATGTTCTAATTCAAAACCAAGAAGCAGATTAATACTACGGGGCCCCAATAATTTACCTATAAAACAAGTCAAATTACAGATTTGAAGCGGTGTATAATCATCAATCCAGGTCCTTTTCTCCTGCACTGATAGCCCACTTGAATGGCTGCTAAAAAGCTTACGGATGTTATAATAAGTCTACAAACACTTCAAATTGTTTCACAACATTTTTTGACTAATTCTAAGAATATACTCTTTGAAAGATTGATTTAAATCGATGCTTTCAAGGTTTCAAAATCAGCTTTAGAGAGGCATATATTATGACCCAATTGAACTTATCTATACAATCTTACTCCTCCTGCTCATCCAAGGTCTTGAACTCCCAGTGTTCCTTGCCCTTGAAGTCAATACCGTTCTCAAGCAACTTGGTAAATGCCTTAGAGAAGTCCGAGAAGAACAAATCCTGGTCCTTAGCGTACTGCTTGACGTACTTCACAAACAGACTATCGGTCTTCAATACCATGTCGGTTGGCAACATCATGAGTTGATTGGAGTCGTCATCCTGATATTGTCTCTTACCGCCCCACTTTCTGATATGCCAGCCCTCCAATAACTGGACGTAGAAATCGTTGGTGAACATGTTGAACGAGTTACTCCATGGACCGTCGAAACCAGATCTGTTAACGTGACAACGACCCAAACAGTGAGCACCAATCAAAGCAACGGTCTCCTGATCAGAGAAACCCATTCTACTGAACACACCTCTCACGTACTTGGCGTCCTCCTTAGAGGCATCTGGCAAAAAACCGTTCTTAGGAACAAGACTACGGTCGGTGGAGTCGACACGACCTGGTCTCCACTTGATCTTAGGACCTCCACTTTCCTGTACTGCGACCACACCACCCAAAGTCCACAAGTCTCCTCTAGAGAGCCATGGGTACTTGACATCGAATTCATACAAGAAGTCTCTGGCCACTTCCAAGCCGGCATTCTCACCGTCGGTGGCTTCTGGAGCGTAGACCATAGTACCACCATAAGAACCACCAGCTTTAGTCTTCTTGTCGAAAGTACCAGACGAATGCCATGCAAGACGCGTTAATAAACCGTAACGACCAGCACCATCATCAACATCGTCATCTTCTCTCACTTTAGCAGCAATGTCATTGTAAACACCTTGGTAGTCCTTGAAAGTCTTTCCATCAGGCACTGAGGCTGCTCTGCCCGCAGTAGCGCCACCAAATAACGCCTTGACGGTGTTGTTCGAGTTCTTATTCTTGTTATTGTTATTGTTGCTGAAGTTGTTGTTGTACAAATAAGTCAAGACTCCGGCACCGGCCACTCCAAAGAGGAAGCTCTTGCCCTTGAACGTCTTGAAGGTAGATTGTCTGATTGCAAATGCGGACATCGTTACAGGCTGAACTACATGTGGGGAATCGATGCTTTATATATAAAAGATTCCCCACCATTACACAGGATATGAGGTCCAGACCAGCGCAATGACATCCACATTTGTAATGAGGATGACTTAATGATTGGGGACCAGGCCCTTTAGATGGAAAAGTTGATAATGGACTTGCTTTTTGAATTTTTTTGAGCCCAATTGCACCTGATCTGAAGTGATCAACATTCTTTTTTTTTTCATTCTCGGTTTTCTCCTCTTTTACGTCGTTTCATGTCCATGTTCTCCAACACTTCTTAGGTGCGGTTCTGCATTGACACATTGTAAGCTGGATCTCCGCCAACGCCATTGGCTGAGCTGGAGACAGCACGTGCGGACCATTTGCCTATATCAGGAACATTTACTATTCAAGGAAGAATGTATTTCGGCAAAAAGGGAGGCGTGACTTCTCAATTGGCAAAGAGACTCCGTCTCGTTATGTCGTAATTTCTAAGGTTCGGTCCAGCATCCTGATTTGTCGCATTTATCGTACAAGGTTAATCGAGCCACCTATTGAATATGTCATTGTGCATAGGCTCACCATACACATTCGAATACGCCTACACCTTGAATACTGATACAGATATTTCTATTTATTATACATTACCTTATGCAAGCCCATCAATAAACTGCTCAATGGTCACAGCATCATTGTAAACCCACGAACCTTCTTCATTATAAATTTTGGCGTTCGAACACATGAGTCTGATCTCATCAAGGAACAGCTCAAATGAATCGAATTTTTCTTGAGTGAGATGCTTGCGAATTTGGCTGATGGCGGTAGGCTTTTTGATGACCTTGTAATAATCAGCATACATTTTCTTTGAAGGAAGTTTCAAGAAAATGTCTGCGACTCCGTGTCCATCCTCTGCTTGAAGTGCCGTGATTTCCTCAAGCACGCCCTCACATTTGGTAGTCAACGGATCAACTGGTCCATCTTCGTAGTCATTTTCTGTGTGTCCATTTGATCTGCGCTTCTTTCTGGGTTCCTCCTCGTCATCATCATCCTCGAGATCTTCAGGCTCGGTGCTTTCGCCCAATCCCTGCTTTCTCTTTCTTCTGGCCCGCTTCTCTTCTTTACGACGGATGGCATCTTCCACGGTATCATTATCGTCATCCATTGCCATCAACCATTGCTCCTCAGTCAAACCATCATCATACTTCACCTTCTTCTTTTCTCTCATTCTACCCAACTCCTTGACATCCTTTTCAAAGTGATGCGAGATGTCCTCAGTAAACACTTCAGGCAATTCCTCTTTTGACATCAATCTATTTGTGTAGCCTCCTTGTCTGCTGTGGAGCTTTTCTTGAATCAATCTCTCGGTATCCATTTCGTTGAACAACTGCTTCTCTTCTTCTGAACGGGCCAAGATATCATTCAAATCCTCGTCATCCAAAGAATCATTCTCTTCATTTTCGTTATCACCTTGCTCAGCGTCTAGCAAACGTTTCAAGAACTCTTCCTGTTCTTCGGCTGTAGACTTGTTATCGAACTTACCAGCTTGAATGACCTTTCCGTCAATATCCAACTTTTGGTGGGCCCTCTCCAAAATGACCTCTTCCACGGAATCGTTTGTGATCAATCTCAAGATTCTCACCTCATTCTTTTGTCCAATTCTGTGAGCTCTGTCCTGCGCTTGCAAGTCTTGATGAGGGTTCCAGTCAGTATCGAAGATGATAACAGTATCAGCACTTTGCAAGTTCAAACCCAAACCACCAGCTCTGGTAGACAATAAGAAACAAAAGTAATCAGAATTTGGGCGGTTGAAAGCCTTCAACATATCTTGTCGATCCTCAGCCTTTGTAGCACCATCCAAACGCAAGTACTTCATGTCTCTGAGACGCAAGAAATCTTCAAAAATGTTCATCACTGAAGTCATTTGGAAGAAAATCAATACTCTATGACCGGTTGCCTTGAATTTAGGTAAGATTCTGTCAAGCAATTCAAATTTACCAGAACTTCTCCAAATCAAATCGTTTGTGAGTCTAGTTGAGTTCAAAATGTCTTCCACTTCCTCAAAAACGAAGGGGTGGTTGCAAATCTTTCTCAATTGCATGATTTTGTTGTTCAAACCCTTAATTCCGGACTTGTTGTTGGTTCCACTAGTTTGAGAACCAACAAACAAGGCATTATGTTTTAACATTTGCTGATACAAAATGTGCTGTAATCCCGACAAGTTGCACTTCAACACCTTCTCAACCTTATCAGGTAAGTCCTTCTCGACATCCTTCTTCAATCTTCTCAACAAGAAAGGTCTCAAGACTTTATGCAATCTTCTGATAATCAACAAACTCTCTTCTTCAGTTAATTCAATCTTTTCTTGTGATCCGGTATTAGCAAAAGGAGTATTGAACCATTCATCGAAGGACTTCACGGAGTTGAAAATCTTGGGGAGGACGAAGTTCAACAATGCCCACAATTCAGGCAAATTATTCTGCAAGGGAGTACCGGTTAAGATCAAACGATTCTTGGTCTTGTAATATTGCTTTAAAGTCATGGATAACTTGGATTGAGTATTCTTCATTCTGTGACCTTCATCAATAATCATGTGCGAGTAGAAGAATCTGGACAACATTGGTCTTTCTCTGATGATATATTCGTAAGTAGTCAACATCACTTGGAAGTTACCAGTTCTGATTTCAAACTGCAACTCCTTACGTTGCTGTGGAGAGCCTTTGTAAACAATAACCTTAACTGACGGTGCCCATTTCTCAAACTCCAACGTCCAATTCGTAATAGTAGACAAGGGCACAATGACCAAGAACTTATCTTCATTCTTCTTCTCGATCAAGTATGTGATTAATGAAATAGACTGAATAGTTTTTCCCAACCCCATTTCATCGGCCAAGATACCATTCAACTTGTTATTGTACAAGGAAACCATCCATTGTAATCCCTTAAGTTGGTACTCTTTCAATTGGCCACCAACCAATATCTTAGGCTGTTCTTTAACCTCTTCCTTGATTCTGTGAGCAACTTGATAATAATCAATCTTCTCTCTCAACTCGTCCACAGTGTCCTCTTCTTGAACCTCGTCAGAGTCAGCCTGCTGAAGTTTGACTGCCTTGGCCAAAGAGTCCAAGAAACTATTGGTCTGTTTCAACAAATGCGTGATTCTGTGATCCTTGGTTTGATCTAACAATTTGATATATGCCTCTTCGTCATTGGCCTTCAAGGCTTGCAAACGTTGCTTGGCAGTCTTCTCCATCTTCTTGGATTCCTCTTTCTCTGTGTTGGAGTGGAAGTTGTTGACGAATCTGATCAAAGTACCTTTCTTATTGATCTTAGAAAATTTGGCTTCTTGCAATGCTTTAGAGTTTTCCAAAATTCTTTCGATCTTCTCGACATGCAACTTGTGTTTTTTGGCTTCTGCTTCCAATTTAAATTTGTCCTCCAATTGCAGTGCCAAGAGATGTGGATTTGGTTGGTCAATTTTATCTCTAATGTATAAACCTCTTCTTCCTTGCAAAGACAATGGATTGTTACTCAAGTCTTCAGAGTCATAGTAAGCTGTGAGAGCAACTTTCCTAAGAAAATTGTTCTTCAAATGCTTTTGGACTGCCAATACTTGAAGTGATTTCAATTCAACTAAGGCATTGATCTTCAACTCGTCAGAAGACTCTTGAGTGTCACTACTGAGGTCAAAGGAGCCCAAGTTAGCTGGCAAATTCTCCAATGTTTGGACACGACTGGCAATCTTGTTAGCTACTATTTGTTCCGCATAATAGTCGCCCACGGCACCCGATGTAGGATCTGATGAAGTGACTGATCTTGGGGACTTCAAACCCACAGATTTAGCCTTTTGTAAATAGTCATCTGTAGCAGATTTTGTGAAATAAACTTCAATAATCTGGTCCACCATGTCACCCAAAGCAGTTTTCTTCGTGTGAGTCTTCTTGTAAACATCGTCATACTCCATTTGCAAGGCTTGGGGCAAGTCCATATCTCTTGACAACATTTGCAAACCAACAATTTGTTTCTCAAGCAAGTCCAAGTCCACATCAGAGCCTTCTGCAGCATTCAATGAGCTGAGAATCTCTGCAGACAACTCCTCTTCCTCCTCAATGTATTCGTCGTATTTTTTGCTCACTTTCGCCAAACATTTCTCCAACTCCAACTTCTCCGCCTTATAAGGATCCACGAACTCAGACTCGGAGAACCCTGATTGATACGTGCGGCCATAAGTGGAGTCTGCGATTCTGGCGAGCGAATCATGCTTTTCTTTAGATTCTCGGCTGAGACGAAGAAGGTGTTGGTAACGTGATATTATATCGTCGAGCTGGAGCTTTGTTTTGGGAAAAACAACAGTCTTGAATTCAGAGGCGCTGCCGTTGGTATCAGCGGCAGCAACACTGGAATGAGCGGAGCCGTTCATTTCCAGACGCGTAGACAAATCCAAACTTCCCAAGATGATTCCGGGAGTAAATGGCCTTATATAAACACTTGGTTTCCAACTCGTAAGGGATGAGTTGAAGCACTTAGAATTCTGGAACAACAATCAGTCCGAAGTATCCAAGATGGTTATGTCAGTTGAGCGCGTGAAAATCCACAAAGTTTTGTGTACTGGGGGTCAATGTATGGGCAGAAATGTGCACCGATACTTTGATCTTCACTAGTGAGAAAAGCTGAAGTTTTTTGATGAATTCCAGTGAACATGTAAATCGCGGTTTTTGGCTTGGGACGACATGCGACACGCGACATGCTTGAGTGGTTGGTAGATAACGAAGGTGTGGAGACAGCGTCTTGCTATTGCTTAAGATAATGTGATTTGTTAAGAAACCTTGAATAGTTTGGGATTTGTGGTCTTCCATTCGTGCTTTTTTTTTTTGTTTTTTGGGGCGTGTTTTATTGCTTGACCTCGTACACGTTCTCAAAGTTCTTACTGTTCTCACCACCTTGTATTAAGGACAACATGAAAGATCGGAGTCCGACGACGTTCACCAAGATCGATTGGCGAGTGTATGCAATTATAAACTGAGATTTATTGATTAACAGACAGAAGGCCATTAGATACTCGGTTGGAAGTGGTTGAATCTTCTTGTGAACCGATCTCTGCTAGGATATTGGCTAGGATATTGGGAATGTTTCCAGGGATGAACATTCAGCACCGTCATGGATAATTGATTATAGAAATTTCAAGACGAATATCTCTACAGAGCGTTTGTCTCAAACAGTATTTTAATTTCAATTCTTGTTGTTACGTCTTCTCGCACCGGGCAAATTGCAGCGTTAGTTATTGAGCGTGGGGGGCATGAAAGTTAAAACAGAAATCACGCTCTCGGCTCTTCAAATATCACATTCCAATCCTTTTGATATGGCTGATGAAACCTTGCTGAAAAACTAATAATCAAACTTCCATTATGTTTTGCAAGTCTCACACTAACAGTTGACCCCTCACGTGATCAAATAGTGATATCCTCACCATTTTTCATCTCCTGAAGCAACTCTTCTTAATCAATCTAAACCATGTTGATGTTGAAGAATATTGGTATCTATGCGAGAGCTATCAACAAGCCTCTCACTAGGCAGAGTGCTCGTCTCAACTCTTCCACCACCACAATGAACTGGGTGGATTTCTTCAAGTTAAGAAAGCAAAACAAGAGAATCAATGTCTTTTCGTCATCATTAACCGCTTTCGCTGGTGCATTCGCTACCTTGACTTATTTGGGAAATGTTGAAATTGATATTGAGAAGCCTATCATGGGTATTGATCCATTCATGGTGTTGGGTGGTGTGGTGATCTTGGGAGGAGTAGCTGGTTTTGCTGTGGGCCCATTTTTGGGAACCGAGTTCTTCAACTTGAAAAACAAAAACATTTTGGCCCAGTTTAGAGCAAAAGACCTGCTCTTTTTGCAAAGAGTCAAGAGATATAGAGTGGACCCATCCTCCCAGTCTTTCTCCAACCCAGTCCCGGACTACTATGGCGAGAGAATCTATTCGTTGGAGAACTACAAGCAGTGGTTAAGAGACTGCAATGCTTTCAGAAGAAAGTCCAGGGAATTTCTCTAATTCATGTACATACAGAAGATGCCTGTCGTTAAGAAGTGATTTGTAAATGTAAAATTCGATGATCATATGTGTTTGAAGGTGTCAATTTTTCGTCATTAAACCAATTTCAATGAATATGAATCATCAAGAATTGATTGAGTGGTTTCAAATGGAGTCTTTTGTGTCGATTGACTCGAATCAGTTCAGGTAACAAAGTCCGAACTCTCTCTGAGGATTTGGAATCTGACTATGGTACTATCGCTCTATTAATGTAATTAATTATACAATCCACCCGAGATGAGAGTCTCACAGTTAGTCTTCTCTATCCGCAGAATACCTTGTTGGAATCGTTTCCTAAACCCATGACTCCAATGACTCGAGTACTCCACTAATGAATGTAGTCATCTGCATACAAGCGAGTCCTATACGGCATTTGTAGAGGGGCCGACCCGATTTTTTTTTGCCTTTCTACATTCGATGAAAATGATACGATGCAATCGTTAGAAACAATGCTATAGGCTCATAAAAATCTATGAACATGCACCAATGGTTGGTTAGGCTTGCTCAGGTGGATGAGACACCCCTCTCGGCATCTTCTCCAAACATTTCCAGTAACAGAGAAGAAGAGCCA